>Ga0105047_10003184_pt1 | contig 29032 bp, 29 predicted proteins | sample MAT04_FD_78384 | JGI IMG/M metagenome (GOLD analysis project Ga0105047, IMG submission 78384) | Freshwater microbial communities from Lake Fryxell liftoff mats and glacier meltwater in Antarctica - MAT-04 (megahit assembly) | ecosystem: Environmental > Aquatic > Freshwater > Ice > Liftoff... | reverse complement strand
GTGCAGCCGCCGCCGCAGGGCACGTCGGGCTCGAGGGTGCCCCCGTCGGTCCCCCCATCCACCCCAGCATCCCCGTTCTCAGGCACGCACATCGTCCCGTTCCACACCTCGGCGGGCCCGCAGGTCACGACGGTGGGGCACCCCGTGAGAACGAGCGCGCTCAGCGCGGCGGTGATGAAAGCTTGGCGTAGCGTCATGTGATTCCCTTCGCATCGCCCATCCGTCCGCGGGGGCTCCAATGCGGCCGGCAGCCTACACGATCCGCCCAGCCCCAGCACGCTTGCGTTGCCTCGGCAGCGAGAAGTGGAATCTTGGCGCGACCTCTGCCATCGTCCGCGCCCATGTTCCGCGCCCTAGCGCTCGCTGCGTTCTTTCCCTGCCTGTTGATAGCGCCTGCTTCGGCGCAGGATGCGCCTACCGTCGCCATCATGGCGGTGGGTGGCACCATCGGCCTCGAGGCCGCCGCGTGGATCGAGGCGCACGAAGCCATCGAGGCGCGCCTGCGTGAGGCGGGCTTCCGCGTCGACGACAGCGGCCTGCCCCGACGCGACGACTGCACCTCGGTCGAGTGTCTCCGCCAAGAGCGCGCCTCGCGCGACGTCGATGTGCTGGTGACACTCACGATCTTCGCGGCCGAAGGCGGCGATGGCGCGGCAGGCAGCGTAGTGGTCGCGATGATCGACGCCGACGGCCGCTACGTCGGCGACGAGGACGTCGATGGTCGAGTGATCGGCGTGGTCGCAGCCTTGGCATTGGCATCGGCCCGCAGCGATCGTGAGCGCGGTCCCGAGCCGTGGGTGCGGGTCTCGGGTCGTCCGACTGGCGCCATCGTGCGCATCGACGGACGCGAGGTCGGCGTCGTCCCCTTCGAAGGACTCGTCGCCGCAGGCGAGCACAACCTCGAGGTGAGCCTCGGCGGCTATGAGACGTTCAGCAGGCGCTTCACCGCGCGCAACGGGAGCACGGAAGCTATCGACGTCGCGCTCACGGGCAACTCGGCGAGCGGTGGTGACCGGGGTGGTGACATCGCTCTACTGAGCATCGCCGGCGTCGCGCTTGCTGGCGGCATCGGGATGTTCGTCCACGCGCTAGCCTTCGACCTCACGGAGGGCTCGTGCGCAGACGCTGGCTCCCCTTGTCGGAGCGGCTACGACGTAGGCTCGAACTTCGACGAAGTTCTGTACGGGTTGTCGGCTGCAGCAGTCGTCGGCGGGGTGTTGTTGATTGCGTGGGCGCTGACGGACTGAACCATGTGGGCCGGGGACAACTGCCAGTCACCGCGCATTCGAAGTCGACGTGTCGGCGATGGTCTGCACTCCCCAGGTCGCCACCTGCCCCGCGTTGGGGAACTAAGGCGGTCCTCCCTGCACCATGCGGGGTATGGCGGATGCGGCCGGCGGGATCACGGGACTCGACGACGGGTTTTGCCGCGCCACGGGCTCGGCCCTCTGCACGGTAGCCTGCACCAACTTCCGCGACTGCCCATGTACCATCGAAGGCGAGTGCTCTCGCCAATACGCGTGCACGTCAGGGCGCTGCGGTCTCACTGCGAGCTGCGACAACGGCACCTGCGGCTGAACACTCGGTTGGGCCGAACCTGCGTGCAGGGCTGCGACCACGCGCGGCCACTACCCCGCCGTGACCGCTCGCTCCTGTCAGTGCTGCTCCGACGACCGGTCGGCCCCGGTCCGCCGTCCGTTCGCCTCCTGGAACTCGACAGCCATCCCGAACCTCGCTACGGAGCGGCATGGCCCTCGCTGATGTTCTCTTGAGCCCCGACAAGCGTGCGCGCGTCGTCGATGAATGCATGGACCTCATCGACGCGGAGCTGCGTGACAAGGGCGGGCTCACGGGCCTGGCGTTGAAGGCCGGGTATGGCGCGGTGAATGGGGTGAAGCCTGGCTTCGTGAAGAACGTGGTGAACGATCTGTTGCCCGACTTCGCCAAGGGGATCGAGCCCATCTACGACGAGGCGAAGGCGTCGAGTAGGCCCATCGCCGATCATCTGATCGCGAACAAGGGGAAGGTCGCCGATGCGCTGCTGGCGATCACCGACAGGCGAGCGGAGCGCACCAAGTTCGCCGTGGTGAAGGGCGCGTACAGTCGGCTTCGGGGGACCGCGAAGCAGCACGTGGAAGCGGCGATCCCGCGGCTCGGTCGGCTGATCGAGAAGCACGCGCCCTGATCGGCTGCAGAGGCGGCTGCGGCTTCAGGGGCGGCTGCAGCTTCGCGTCCGCTGACCGCTGCAGCCCCCGCTGACCGCGACCGCCGCCACGACCGCGACCGCGATCGCGACCGCGACCGCGACCGTGTGACCGCGACCGCCGCCACGACCGTGTGACCGGGACCCGCTCGCCCGCGCGCTCACGCTCGCCCGCGTGCTCACGCTCGCCCGCGCGCTCACGCTCGCCCGCACCCGCACGCTCACGCTCGCCCGCGCGCTCACGCTCGCCCGCGCCCTCGCCCTCGCCCGGGGGGTACTTGGATTTCCGATCCCTCCCAGGCACGATCCGCAGATGCCGAAGATCACGCCTCCCTCTCCCGTGCTCACTGGCTTGGCGCTCGGGCGCCGGATCCCGTTGGTGTTGAATCCAAGGCCCGCCGCGCCCGCGCCGGTCGATCACGTGGTGGGAATCCAAGGTACCGACCTGCCGCCGCTGCGCTCGATGGCCAAGACCATCTCCGCCTCGCAGCTCATGGCGGCCGCACGCCGCATCAAGAACGCCGGCAAGGAGGAGAAGGTCCCCACCGCGGTCCAGATCGCACGCGCGAAGGCGAGCAAGGACACCGCCAAGACCCTGCGATCGCTGGGATTCAAGAATCAAGTACCAAGATCGTCCGGCACCGCGGCGCGCAAATGATCGCCGTCTATCTGTCCTTCGACGACGCCGAAGCCCTGCAGGCGACGCTGCTGCCTTCCATCGCCAACCTCCTCGCGAAGCTGGCCCGCAAGCAGCCCGAGGTGGTGCAGATGCTGAGAGCCAAGGTCCCCGGACTGGCACTGGAGCTATCCGCGTAGCGGAGGTCGCACGAAGGCGACAGGCGCAATCGAACTATCGAGGACCGTCCCCTTTTGCGCGTACTCTCCGCCAGGTGGTGCGAACCCGCGGTCGCCGAGACAGCCATGCACGACGATCGGTCTCGGTCGCGGTCTCGGTCCCAGCTCAGCCGCTGAAGGAGACCTGCCTCATCCTCTGCAACACGAAGAACCCCACCGGAATCCTCATCCCCAAAATCGCGACATACGCCTTCCCCAACAACAAATCACGATCATCAGGATAGACCTGCACCAAGTAATCCCGCAGAGGTGCCCCAAAGATCCCATTGCCTCCAAGCCCGTAGTCCAACAAGAGCGAGTTCGGATACCGGTTGTCGCGCGCATTCGCCGACGCCGCATACACCCGAAAGAAATCGTGACGCTTGGGATGCTCGGGCGAGGGCTTCAACAAGTGCTCAGCCTCATCCGCGTTCTGCCGCACCTTGGCGTTGTAGCCCTGCACGAACGGCTCTGGCCCTTGGGCCCGAGCCGGGCCCTCGTAGAACCCCTTCACGAACTTTCGGATCCCCAAGAGCCGCGTGACGATCAGCGCGTTGCCTCCCCGGAACTCAAAGCCTGCGAGATCCTCGAGGCGCGGCGCGGTGCCGTTCATCATCAAGGTCTCGCGCACCCCATTGTTGGTGTGCTTGACGAGATCGAGCCACGAGTAGCGCTGCCCGCTGTCGAGGAGCTGTGCCTCGGGGCGCAAGGCGATGGGGGACGCACTGGCTTCGGCGGTCATGTCGGTCCTCGCGGTGCCCAGGGGAAAGCGGGCCGGAAGGGCGTAGCGAGGATCCCCTCGCCTGTCGAGCGCGCGCCGCCAAAAGATGGCCCCGAACGTGTTACCACTGCCGACCCAACGGAGAGTTCACGTGAGCGACGACAGCCGGGCGAGCGAGCGCATCCAGAGCGGACAGAGCTGGAACGAGTTCTGCGACAACCTCAAACACGCGGGCAACGTGGTGCTGGGCGGGCCCACCTGTCCGCTCACCCGTGCGGAGGGCTTTCGCTATCTCTCGCGCCTGGTGCGCGCAGGCCTCGAGGTCTTCGTCGAGAACGACGACGTGCTCACCCCGAAGCTCATGCGGGTGGTGCACGAGACGGTGAAGATGGGCGCCGACAACCCCGACAACTTCTACCAGAACTGCTGCATCAGCGGCCGCTACGCCTACCGCATCAGCGGGCAACGCAACACCGTGCACTACCTGGGGCTCGCGACGCAGATAGGTCACTACGGACAAGGCCGCGGGATGCCGCCCACCGGTCACCTCGACAGCAACGAGTTGGTGCTCGAGCCCGACGGCAGCTTCGAGATCACGGTGAGCTGCGAGCGGCCGGCGGGCGCGAAGAACTGGCTCCCGATGACGCCCGAGTCCGGGACGCTGATCGTCCGCCAGTCGCGCCTCGATCCGAAGAGCGAGACCCTCGCGAGCATCACCATCGAGCGCGTCGGCGAGCCCATCCCGCGCCAGCCGCTGAGCGCCGCCACGGTCGATGCGGGGCTGACCAGCGCGGGCACCCTCGTCGCGGGCGCGACCATGATTTTCGCGGGCTGGGCCCAGGGCTTCACCCAGCATGAGAACCTCTTGCCGCGCTTCGATCAGGCACTCTCGAACTCGTTCGGCGGGGTGCCCGACATCGCCTACTACCACTCGTACTGGCGATTGAAGGATGACGAGTCGCTGGTGATCGACGCGATGCCCCCGCCTTGCGACCACTGGAACTTCCAGCTCAACAACCACTGGATGGAGTCGCTCGACTACCGCTTCCACCACATCCACGTGAACAGCAAGACCGGGGCCTTGCGCCCCGATGGCGGCGTCCGCATCGTGGTCGCGCACGATGATCCCGGTATGCCCAACTGGATCGAGACCGTCGAGCATCGCCTCGGCACCATGTGCTTTCGGTGGGTGAAGCCTGTGAATCTGGACAGCGCGCCCGTGCCCCACTGCCGGGTGGTGAAGCGAGATCAGGTGAAGGATCTGCCCTTCGCGCCGACTCCGAATGACGATCAGAAGGGAACTGGCGCATGAGCCGCACCACCTCGACCGACTACCGTCGTCCTCATCGTCCGCTCCTGTTCCGGGGCGCAAACGTGGCGTTGGCCGGCCTCACGCGCCTCGGCTCGCGCAACCTCCGCGCGAACCTCGAGGAGAGCTCACTGCTCGAGACGGCCGAGCGCATCACGGGGCTCTTGGATTACGGGGATGGGGGCTTCCGCGAGCCGCTCAAGAAGCTCTTGAGCTCCATCGAGCTCGAGGCGCACCTGCACCCCGTCGGTCGCCACATGGTGCGAGAGCGGTTGATCTCGACGCTCGCGAACCGAATGCGGATCGAAGAGCAGTTCCGAAGGCACCCCGAGCTCGAGTCCAGTCGGGTGAGCGCGCCCGTGGTGATCGTGGGGTTACAGCGCACTGGCACCACGCTTCTGCATCGCATGCTCGCCGCAGACCGACGCTTCCGCGCGCTGGCCTCGTGGGAGGCGCTCGCGCCCGCACCGCTGGGCAAGGAAGACAGGCCGCAAGAGAGCGGCGCGGTCGATCCCCGCATGGCGAACGCCGCGATGGCCGAGCGGGCCCTACGCTACTTGGCGCCCGACTTCTTCGCGGTGCACCCGGTCGAGGCGAGCGCCCCCGAAGAGGACGTGCTCTTGCTCGACCTCTCGCTGCGCAGCACCGTCGCCGAGGCGACGATGCGGGTACCGACGTTCTCCAAGTGGCTCGAAGACCAAGATCAAGAGCCCGCGTATCGCATGCTCGAGCGCTGCTTGAAGCTCCTGCAGTGGCAGCGCCCCGGAGGCGGTTCGGCGCCGGACGGTGGCGCGACCCGCTGGGTGCTCAAGACGCCACATCACCTCGAGTGGCTCGACGTGCTCCTCGGGGTCTTTCCCAATGCCAAGATCATCTGGACCCACCGCGAGCCACGCGCGACAGTCGGGTCGTTCTGCTCGATGGTGGCCCACGGCCGCGGCGTCTTCAGCGACAAGGTCGATCCGGTGGAGATCGGCCGCGACTGGGGTCGCAAGGTCGAGCGCATGGTGAGCCGCGCGATGCACTCCCGAGAGGCCGCCGGCGAGCGCTACTTCATCGATGTGCGTTACGAAGACATGGTGAAGCAGCCGCTCATCGAGGCGCGCCGGGTGTACGGCGAGCTGGGCCTGCCGTTCACCAAGGACACCGAGACGGTGATGCGGGATCTCTTGCGCACCCACACCCAGCATCGGCACGGGGTTCACAAGTACTTGCTCGAGGACTTCGGCTTGAGCGGCTCGATGCTGGATGAGCGCTTCGGGGCCTACCGCGAGCGCTTCCTGCGCTGATGCGCTGATGGTGCCTGCATCTCCCCGTTTCGATCGAGACGACGCCGTCCGGCTCGTCGCGCTCGCGTGGACAGCCGTCGCGCTCTTCGGCTGGTGGTCGGTCCTCGCGGTGCAGTGGGACGACAGCGCGGCGATGATGCAGCGCGACTACTACTGCTTCTTCCGCGCGGGCGAGCTCTATTGGGCCGGCGAGGATCCCTTCTCGCAGACCGATCACGCGTTCGTGAACCCCCCGTTCACCCTGCCTTTGGTGACGCTGCTCTCCCTCGCGGGCCTGAATGGCAGCTACGTGGTGCTGGCGATCCTGGGCAGCCTCGGTTGGATCGCCGGATGTGTGCTGGCGAGTCAGCTGGGCAAAGCGAGCGAGAGGCGGCGACAGACGCTGGTATTCGCGATGCTCACCGCGCCATGCGCGTTCCTCGCGCTGCACTTGGGGCAGGTCTCGGGGATCTACTTCGCGCTGCTCGCAGGAAGTCTCTTGTTGTTCTCCAGAGGCCGCGATGGAGCCGCCGGCGCGGTGGCGTCGCTGCTGTTGGCGAAACCGAACTTCGTAATCGCGCTGCTCGGGGTCGCCGTGGTGCTGAAGCGGCCGCGCTTCTTGATCGCGCTGGGCATGGGCGCGCTGACGCTCATCGTCCTGGGCCTGCCCTTCGGCCTCGATGCGTGGGTCGACTGCTTCCATGCGCTCAATCGCTTGGCCCACCGCCACGACGTGGTGCACGACGACTACTGGAAGCAGTTCACGGTCTACGCGTTCCTCCGCGCCATCAGCTACGGCGTGGATGCGTCCGGCTTGCTGGCGCGCGGACTCACTGGGATCGCGTTACTGGGATTTGGCGCTGCATTGGTGATGGTCCTGCGCGCCCACCGAGCCCGTTGGTCCGAGCCCGCGATGGCCGCGCGCCTAGCGTCCATCATCGTGCTGACGACGTGCGCGCTGAACACGTACCTCTTCTTCTACGACGCCATCTTCCTCGCCCTGCCCGCGGCGACGCTGTGGCTCGCCCAAGACACCTGGGCTCGCCCATCCCTTCGTCACCTCGCCATCGCCTGCATGGCGCTGTGCTGGCTATTGCAGGTCGAGGTGGCGTTCATCCATGTGAATCCCCCACTGGCAGGCGTGGTATCGGCGCTGTGGCTCGCGCTGGAACTCGCGGACCTGTGGCCTCCGCGGGCCTCGAAGCCCGCCATCGTCGAGCCCTCGTCGGACGAGACGGTTGACGTTTAGCGGGGGCTGGCTTTACATTTGCGGGGTGCCGAAAAAGGTAAAGCCAACAACGCTGAATGCCCTCCTGTCGGCGCAGGGTAGCGCATCCTCGGGGGAGCTCGCGAGCGCGCTCGGGGTGTCGCGCCAGGCGGCGCACGCGCGCCTTCGGCGGCTCGCCCAAGAAGGGGAGCTCACGCTCGTCGGCCGCGGGCGAGCAGCGCGCTATGTGCGGGCGTCGTCGCTGCCCCAGCGCACGTTCCGCTACCCGGTGGCGACCTCGGCCGAGGACCGCATCGTTTGGGATCTGGAGCTCCGTGTTCCGGCGCTCGCGACGCTCGACGCCGAGACGAGCCGCGCGTTCTCCTACGTCGCAAGCGAGATGTTGAACAACGCGATCGATCACTCCGGGGGAGACACGATCGAAGTCGCCGTGAGCGTGCGGGACGAGAGCGTCGAGCTCATCGTGGTGGACGACGGGGTCGGCGCGTTCGAGCGGGTCCGAGACGCGCGCGAGCTCGACGACCACGTGCAAGCGGCGGCGGAGCTGACGAAGGGGAAAGTCACGAGCATGGCGGACCGCCACTCGGGCGAAGGGATCTTCTTCTCCTCGCGGGTCGCGCACCGATTCGAGCTCCACGCCAACGGGCACGCCCTGATCGTCGATGCCGATCTCGACGACACCGCGGTGCTGGCCGAGGCAGGTCGCGTGGGCACCCGCGTGCGGCTGCTCTTGAGGCGCCCTCCAGCTCAGACCCTGCGCGAGGTTTTCGACGCCTTCACCGACGACTTCGCCTTCGTGCGAACCCGGACCGTCGTGAAGCTGTTTGGTCTCGGGCGAGACTTTCTCTCACGGTCCGAGGCCAAGAGGCTCCTGCACGGGCTCGATCGCTTTCAGCACATCGTGCTCGATTTCAAAGGGGTCCCCGGCGTGGGTCAGGCCTTCGCCGACGAGGTCTTCCGCGTGTGGGCCCGAGCCCACCCGGACTCGGTGCTAGAGCCGGTCGAGATGAACGACGACGTGCGCTTCTTCGTCGAGCGCGCCCGTCGTGCCTGACGACGCGGGCCGCGTCGGTGCACGGTGTGGGATGCGAGGTGTGGGATGCGAGGTGTGGGATGCGAGGTGTGGGATGCGAGGTGTGGGATGCGAGGTGCGGGGTGCGGGGTGCGAGGAGCGGGCAGGGACGCGTGGGGTGCGGGCAGGGAGAACGTCGCGGTGGCCGGCGACGTTCGCCGCCGGCCACCCCCTACCACCGCTCAGTCACGGGGCCGCAGGCGAGAGCCGCAGGCGAGAGCGGTCTCGGGCACGGTCCCTACTCCCCCCTCGGCTCCCCATTCTTCCGCGCATCACTCCCCGCCTCGAGCGTCACCGCCCCATCCTCCCCCCGTCGAATCACGATGGCCTGCGCATTCGCGCTCCCATCGACCTCACGGAGCACATGCCCCCGCAACGCCAACCCAAACACCAAGGCAGGACTCATCCCTCGCTCGAACGACAGCTCGTCGGGATGCGCCTGATGATGAATTCGAGGATGCGCGATCGCGGCGCCCGCGTGCTCGCCATACAGGAGCGAGAACAGAATCACCTGCTCGGTCGCAGTAGGAATACGACTGCCGCCGCTGGCACCCGCGACCATCACCGGCACTCCGTCGCGCAGCACGATGGTGGGTGCCATCGACGACACCGGCCGTCGTCCTGGCCCGGGAAGATTCGGCGCGCCGCCGACGAGCGAGAACGCGTTGCTCGCGCCGACCTCGCGGGCAAAGTCGTCCATCTGATCGTTGAGCACGATGCCGTGCGCCGTGAGCCGGGCTCCAAACAAGAGATTCACGGTCGTGGTCATCGCGAGCACGTTGCCCTCGCCATCGACGACGCAGAAGTGCGAAGTGCCATCGTCCCCGCCCGGCGTCACCGCGGGCTCGGGCGCGATCGGCATCACGAAGTCATCGCTGGAGCGCGCGTGCCAGGGCATCAGACGCGAGGCGCGCTCGGCGGCCCGCGCAGGATCGAGGAGCGCGGCGACGGGCACGGTGACGTGAAAGGGATCACCCAGGGTCGCCTCTCTGTCGAGGTAGGCGCCATACCAAGACGCGGCGAGCGCGTGGCGGAACGAGGGCGCATCGGCGGGCGGAAGGCCGTCCGGAAACGCAGCGGCCAGAAACGACAGACTGCTCAGGATCGTCACGCCACCGGCCGACGGCGGTGGCGCGGTGACGACCTCGTAGCCGAAGGCCGAGCCTCGCAGGGGCTCGCGCACCTGGGCTCGATACGCGCGCAGATCGGCCGCGGTCATGATCCCGCCATTGGCCCGCACCACCCGAACGATCTCGCGCGCGATGGCCCCGCGATAGAAGTCGCGTGCGCCGCTGCGGCCGAAGGTCTCGATGGCGTCGGCCAGGCCGGGATTGCGCACCAACGTGCCCACCGGAATTCCCTCGGTGGCGCTGCGGGCGCCCGGCACGGTCTCACCGCTGGGGGCTGGCAAATACGGTCCATAGATCGGATCGGTGCGCAGGCTGGACGCGACGTACGACGACATGCGGCTCACGTACGCGCCCATCGGGTAGCCGTCGCGGGCATAGCGCGCGGCGTGGGACGCGATGTCTTCACGACTCACGTGGTCCGAGCCGAAGCGCCGCAAGATCTCTTCCAGGCCCGCCGGCTCACCGGGCACGCCGACCGAGAGACCCCCGGTGCGCGATCGATTGGCCGCCGTCGCCTCGTCGTCGCCCTCGCGGCGCGCGAACATGCCAGGAGTCGATGCGGAGGGCGCCTCCTCGCGGAAGTCGATGAACGTGAGGCTGCGATCCGATGCCCGGTAATAGAGCGCGAACCCTCCCCCTCCGAGGCCGCTGGACGCGGGGCTCACCACACCGAGCGCGAGCGCGGTGGCGACACCGGCGTCGGCCGCGTTGCCGCCCGCACGTAGCACCGCGAGGCCCGCTTCCGACGCGAGCGGATGATCCGCGGCGACCGCGAAGTGCGCGTAGGTGCCCGAGCTCGGGTTGCTGCTCGCCTCGCCGCGGGTGGTCGCGCCGTCGGCTATCTGCGCGTCGGTGCGCTCGGGTAGCAAAGCGAGACAGAGCGCGAGCAGCGCGGTGATCGCCAAGCTGCGCGTCGTCGTGAGGTCAGCCCGCATCGTCGTCCCCCGCGTCGTCGTCTCCCGCATCCAGCTCGCCCGCGTCCTGGCCTCCCGCATCCGTCTCACCAGCGTCGTCTTCTCCTGCATCCTCGCGCGCATCTTCGTCGCCGGCGTCGAGCTCTGGCATCCCCGTGTCCATCGCTCCGCCGTCGATCGCGTTCCCGGTGGACACGCTCTCGGTGAAGCCCAGCGCGGTGACCGTGAGGCTCGCGCCGTCCGCGGCCATGAACGGAGGATCGAAGATGTAGATGGTGCGCGAGCCAGCGCCGCCCGCAGCGACCAGATCGGAGAACGGATAGACGCCTCCTCCGACCGGTTCGAGCGTCCCCTGGTACGCGATGCAGGTCGGGAGGTTCGTTCCCTGAGGCACGATCCGGAACTCGAAGTGTGAGCCTCCCTGAACGCCCCGCTGGAACATCGCGCCCTCGATCGCTATCCCGGTGATCCCCGACCAGTCGGTGGAGACGTCGCTGCAGGTCTCCATCATCGGCCGCTCGGGACCATCGCAGGAGCACGCGAAGCTGAGGAGGAGCGCGAGCAAGAGGGCGCTCGCACCCACGATCGGCCCGACGATTCGAAGAGGGGGGCGACGAGCCGCGCGGCTCGAAGATGGCGGCAACGCTCGGGGCAGAGCGATGTGGCGGGGGATCTCGCGGACGAACGGCAGGTTCATTGCCGCGGAGCATACCGGATGTCGCCAGCCCGCCAGCGGCGCACCTCGCTCAGGGCGTCTCGGGCGGAGCCGGCGGAAAGAGCCGACCCACCTCGAGCTCGATCGCCTCGAACGGCGGGATGCGCACGACGTCTCCGTCGCTGAAGCGACCGGCCTCGAGCCACTTGTCACCCGCCCGAGTCAGCGCCTCGAGCACCCGGGTCTCGGGATCGATCAGCCACAGCGCGGGCACGCCGGCCTCGAGATAGCGCTTGGCCTTGGTCACCCGATCGAAGCGCGCGTTGCTCGGCGAGGTGATCTCGCAGACCCAATCGGGCACGACGTCGATGGGCCTCAGGTCCCATGGATCGATCAAGCGCTCGCGGCGCCAGCCAGACAGATCGGGGCGAAAGACGTCGTGGCGCGAGAGGCGGACATCGACCTCGAGCAGTATCCACCAACCGCCCGGGCCGCCTTTGCCATCGTCGTCGTCGAAGGGCCCCCCCAAGAAGCGGCTCAGGGTTCGCTGGACCTTCGAGTGCCGAGGCAGCGGCGCCGGTGACACATGGATGGAACCTTCGATCAGCTCGGCACGCACATCCTCAGGAAGGGCGAGCAGGTCTTCGTATGACAGGAGCTTCTCCGCGGCGGTCATCGTCGCGCAGGATATCACGCGATCGAAAGGGCCTCGCGCATGCGGCCTAGGTACCTCGTGCGCGCACCCGCGAAGTGGCGCACGTGACCGCTGCCTTCGAAGCGCTCGGCGTGCACCCGAAGCCCCTCGCGCTGACAGCGCTGAACGAAGCCTTCGACGAACCGAAAGGGCACCAACTCGTCCGCGTCCCCGTAGAGCACCTCGACCGACGTCGCGCTCAAGAGCGCGCTCATGCGGCCTTGGCTCTCCTCCATGAAGCGGATCTGCTTGGGCGCGACGTGGTGCCAGAAGCGCAAGAACGCCTCGAGTGGCGGGGTCAGCAACCAGTGCTGATGTCGGGGTTTGCGTCCCATCGCGGCGAGGAGCGAGGGCGCCATCGCCATCGCGGCGTACTTCGCAGTGAACGCGGGATCGACGTGTTCGGGAAAACCGGGGGCCGAGTCGATCATCGCGGCGCGCAGCGATGCATGCACGTCGGGGTGATTCGCATGCAGCTTCTCGAGCATCGCGAGCGAGGTCCAGAACCCCGCGTTCGAAAAGCTGTGGAGGATCCACGGCCGGGGTTCTGCGCGGTGCGCCGTGGCCAACCGCTCCGCGAGCTCGCGACCCACCTCGGACCACCCATTCGGCTGCGACATGCCGCGCCAGGTGTCGGGCACCACGGCGTCGGTCACCAACCGATCATCGAGCGACTGCCATGCTCGCGCGATGGCGCGCAGGTTGCGTGCGGTGGAGCCGTGCCAGCCGACCACCATCACCCGGACGGCGGGACGATTCGTGTCGTCCTTCAAGCGCGCGAGACGCGCTTCTCGAGCCACTCGATCACCCGCGCCGAGTACGGCTGTCCGTCGAGGCGCTGCATCTGCTGGATCCCGGTGGGGCTGGTCACATTCACCTCGGTGAGGCGACCGCCTATCACATCGAGGCCCACGAAGAAGAGACCGTCGGCGCGCAGCTTGTCAGCGACCGCCGCGACGATCACTCGATCTCGATCATCCAGCTCGGCCTTCACCACGCTGCCGCCCACGTGGATGTTGCTGCGCACGTCACCGCGCTTGGGCACCCGCAAGATAGCCCCGAGCGGCTCGCCATCGAGCAAGAGGATGCGCTTGTCGCCCACGCTCACCTCGGGGAGGAAGCGCTGCACCATCGCCACGCGCTTGCCCAGCTGGGTGACGGTCTCGACGATGGCCGAGAAGTTCAGATCCTCGGCGAGCAATAGAAAGACGCCGTCGCCGCCCGCACCGGAGAGCGGCTTGATCACCACCTTGCCGCCCATCTCTTCGCAGAAGGCGCGGATCTGCTGGGCGTCGCTCGTCACCAAGGTCTCGGGCATCACCTCGGGGAAGTGGGTCGCATACAGCTTCTCGTTCGCGTCGCGAAGGCCGCGCGGATCGTTGACCACCAGCGTGCTCTGGCGTGCGTGCTCCAGCAGCTGGGTAGCCCACAAGTAGTTCGACTCGAAGGGGGGATCCTTACGAACGAGCACCACGTCGATCTTCGAGAGCGGCACCCGCTCGGGTGCACCCAAGGTGATCGGCGCGGCGGGATCGCGCTGCACCGTCGCGGACCGCATGGTCGTGCCCACGTGGTCCCGGTCCCAGTAGAGATCGGTGATCAGGCAGAAGCCGAGCCGATGCCCTCGCTCTTGCGCGGCCTCCATGAGGGCGAACGTCGTGTCGAGATCGATGTGAACGGTGGACGGAGGGTCCATCACGACGAGGATGCGCATGGCGCAACGCATAGAGCGCCCACTGCACCCGAGCAAGCAGCGCCGCTCGCGATCCCGTTCGAGACGCCCAGCCAGATCTGGTATCGGTGCTACCTCTGAGGAACCCCGTGACCGGTTGGTCCGCGGACGAAGCCAGCATGTTCGCTGGGGAGCTGTTCACCCTGTGGTGCGAGACGCCGTGCTGAAGCTGGATGACCGAGGGTTGCACTGCGCGGCGGGCGGCTTTCACGTCGATCCTTGGGCGCCGGTGCCGCTCGCCGTGATTACCCACGGGCACGCCGATCACTGCCGTGCGGGATCGGGACGCTATCTGGTCACCGAAGACGGCGCGGGCGTCGCGCGCAAGCGGTTGGGCGACGACGCGAAGATCGAGATCATCGGCTACGGCGAGCGGCGTTCGCTCCGGGACGTGACGCTCTCGCTGCATCCCGCGGGGCACGTGCTCGGGAGCGCGCAGGTGCTCGTGCAAGCGGGCGGCGAGCGCACGCTGTTCACCGGCGACTTCAAGCGGCAGAACGATCCCACCTGCCTGCCGTTCGAGCCCGTGCGCGCCGAGCATATGATCACCGAGGCCACGTTCGCGCTGCCGATCTACCGCTGGCCCGATCCGATGCAGGCGATCGATGAACTCATCGCCATCCACCGCGAGGCCGAAGACCGCACCACCGTCGTATACGCGTATGCACTCGGCAAAGCGCAGCGTCTGCTCTCGCTGCTGGCCACGAGAGGCATCGAGGGCGTGTATGTGCACGGCGCGATCGCCGCGATGAACGCCGTCTATCGCGAGGCCGGCATCGCGCTGCCCGAGACACCCCTGGTGATCGAAGCCAGCCGCGCCAAGAAGCTCAAAGGCGCGCTGGTGCTGGCGCCGCTCGCCGCGCGGGGCACACCCTTCATGCGCCGCTTCACCTCTCCGGTGGAGATCCTCGCCTCTGGCTTCATGCAGGTGCGCGGCAACCGGCGGCGGCGCTCGCTGGATCACGGATTGGTGATCTCCGATCATGCGGATTGGCCGGCGCTCATCGACACCGTGAAGGAGAGCGGCGCAAATCAGGTGCAGGTCACCCACGGCTACACCGTGCCTTTCGCACAGACCCTGCGTGAGCTGCACGGCCTGGATGCCTCGCCGCTCGAAGCGCACGCATGGGTGGGCGAAGCGGGCGCCGAAGAAGGAGCGCTTCCGTCGGTCGAGCCCTCCGAGGCCGCGCCGTGAAGCGCTTCGTCCAGCTCTTCGGCGAGCTCGATGGGAGCACCGCGACCTCGCGCAAGGTCGCGGCGATGGCGCGCTACTTCCGAGAGGCGCCCGCAGAAGACGCGACCTGGGGCCTCTTCTTCTTGATGGGCCGACGACAGAAGCGGGTGCTGTCCGTACGCGCGTTGGCCGGTGAGCTCTTGACCCGCACCGCGCTGCCGTCGTTCTTGATCGACGAGTGCTACGCGGCAGTCGGGGATCTCGGCGAGGTCCTCGCGCTCTTACTGGCCGGGGATGACTCTGCACGCGACGAGCGGCCGCTGCATCAGATAGCCGTCGTGATGATGTACGCCCACCCGGGCCACGGCCGGCGCTCCAATCGCTACACCGACTACACCTTCGGGGTGTTCAAGGACGGTGCGCTCGTCCCCATCGCGCGGGCCTACTCCGGCCTGACCGACGCCGAGATCGAAACCCTCGACCGCTGGATCCGTGCCCACACCCTCGAGCGCTTCGGCCCTACCCGGGTCGTGGAGCCCGTCCAGGTCTTCACCCTGCACTTCGAGGGGATCGCTCGATCGAGCCGCCACAAGACCGGGCTAGCCCTGCGCTTCCCTCGGATCGCGCGCTGGCGCGATGACAAGCGGGCGAGCGAGGCAGGCACCTACCAGGAGCTTCAGAGACTACTGGAGCAGGTCAAAGGATCCGCGTGACGCGGTGCGCTGCGAAGCGCTCTGCGCGGCCGTGACCTTTCCGTGACTCAGGCCCATCTGAACGGTGACGGAAGAGAAGGAGCCCGTTCCGCATTCTGCGATGCATGAGTTCATCGACGTTCGAGCAAGCGGTACCCACCTATTCGCGCGCCCCCACGCGGGTGCGCAAGCAGTACGCCTGGCTCGCCATGATCCCGTTCGTGCTCTGCCACCTCGCCGTTTTCGGCGCGGTGTGGTCGGGCGTCACCTGGCAGGCCGTGGTGTTGGCCATCGTGCTCTACGTGGTCCGCATCTTCGGGATCACCGCCGGCTACCACCGCTACTTCTCCCACCGGAGCTACGAGACCAGCCGGCCCGTGGCGTTCGTGCTGGCTTGGATAGGCGAATCGACGATGCAGCGAGGCCCGCTCTGGTGGGCCGCCCACCATCGGCATCACCACCTCTACTCGGATACCGAGCAGGATCTCCACTCGCCGAAGCAGCACGGCTTGTTTCACGCGCACCTCGGCTGGATCTACGACGACGTGGACGAGACCGACACCAAGCGCATCCAGGACTTCGCCAAGTACCCCGAGCTGCGCTTCCTCGATCACTACTGGCTGTTGCCGCCGGTCGTGCTGGCCGTCGCGTGCTTCCTCGCGTTCGGCTGGAGCGGCCTCTTCATCGGGTTCTTCGCGAGCACCGTGGCCACCTGGCACGGGACGTTCGTCATCAACAGCCTCGCGCACGTCTGGGGCAACCGCCGCTACGAGACCTCGGACACCAGCCGCAACAGCGTCCTGCTCGCGCTCGTCACCCTCGGTGAGGGCTGGCACAACAACCACCACCGCTACTTCCGCAGCTGTCGCCAGGGCTTCTTCTGGTGGGAGCTCGATCTCACCTACCTGGTGCTGAAGGCGATGTCGTGGGTGGGCCTGGTGTGGAACATCCACGAGCCGAGCAAAAAAGTGCTCGCCGAAGGACGCGAAGCCGACGCCAAGCGCGCTGCCCACCGGAAGTCGTCGATCCACGTCCCCGCGCTGAGCGTGCCCAAGCTGCCGGCGCTCGCCGAGCTCGCCGATCTTCCGGCTTCGCAGAGCGCGATGCGCTGACGCTCAGGTGCGTGGCCTCGCGGGGGCATCGGGACTAGAGCACGCACCGCCATGGCCTCCTCCCGTCGTACCGTCTCCTTCTCCAAGATCCTCACCGGCTATTTCGTCCGGGGCTTGCTCATCTTCGTACCGACCGTCGGCACCATCTACACGGTGTGGCTGGTGCTCGCGGCGCTCGACTCGACGCTGAACCTGTCGATCCCCGGCGCGGGGCTCGTGCTCACGCTGGTCCTGATCTTCGTGACAGGCTTCATCGCCTCGAACGTCGTGGGCCAGGCGCTCGTCGCCTTCCTCGAGTCGGGGATACGGCACCTGCCGCTGGTGAACTTGCTCTACACGAGCATCAAGGATCTGCTCGGCGCCTTCGTGGGCGACAAGAAGACCTTCGATCGACCGGCGATGATCACCCTCGATGGCGCCGGCAAGGTGAAGGTCTTCGGCTTCGTGACCTGCAATGCGTTCGAGGACGCGCGCCTCAAGGGCTGGGTCGCGGTGTACTTGCCCCAGGCCTACAACTTCGCGGGCAACGTGATCCTGGTGCCCAAGGAGTCCGTCGAGGCAGTCGACGCCGATCCCGCACAGTTCATGGCGTTCATCGTGTCGGGCGGGGTGGCCGCGATGGGGGGCGCACGCACCGTGATCGACGATGGGACGTTCCCCCCGACCAAGACCCGGCGATGAGCGCTCGAGGTCCGCGTCGGGCCTGAGCCGAGTTCAGTCCTTCTTCTTCTTCGGTTTGCTCTCGGACTTGGACTCCGACTTGGACTCGGATTTCGACTCGGATGTCGACTCGGGCTTCGACTCCGACTTGGTCTCGCTCTTCGTGTCCGACTTGGCCTCGCTCTTGGTCTCCGACTTGGACTCGGAGCTGCTCGAGCTCCCGCCAGAGGAGCCCTCGCCAGAGGAGCCCTCGCCCGACGACTTGGCGACCTGGGGCTTGTGGTAGAGGTCCGCGTACCAGCCGCCTCCCTTGAGAATGAAGTTCCCGCCGGTGATCTGGCGCTGCGCCTTCTTCTTGCCGCACTTGGGGCAGGTCTTGATGGGCTCGTCGCTCATGCGCTGCTCACGCTCGAAGGCGTGACCACAGGCTTCGCATCGGTAGTCGTAGGTGGGCATCTTGGGGGGCGCCACATAACTACGGCGCCCCCTCGACGCAAGCCCGCCCGTGACCGCGCCCCGCGGTCCGAGGAAGCGCCGAGGAAGTATTCGCTGCCGAGGACCGTAGGCCCGCAGCAGTGGTCCTACCCAAGCCGAACGCTCCTGCCTCCATCCGAAAGGCCACCATGAAGAAGCTCATCCCCCTGATCTCGGTCGCCCTCGTACTCGCCGCCGCGGTGCTCGCCAGCGCTGTGCTCCCCAACGCCCCGGTGCGCGCAGACATGGTGGTCGAGCGCCCCGTCGCCCTAGGGATCACCGGGGCCGTCGAAGGCGGCCGCTTGGTCTACCGAATCACCAACCCGGGCGACCGCGCGATCGAACTCTCGCAGCCTCGGGTCGTGATGCTCGAGCGAGGCATGCGGCTGCCCGTCCGAATCACCGCGATGACCATCGATGGGCGCACATCCGGCGTGAGCGAGCCGTTCACGCTCGCAGCGGGACAGACCCTGACCATGACGCTAGCGCTCGAGGCGCTACGACACGGCGATCTCGAGATGCGCTTCACCCGCGGCAACGTCGAAGCCCATCGCATGGCGGTCTGACAAGCGGCGCGCTGCGAGCCAAGCGGTTGCGAGCATCGCGAAGCCACGGTAGCTGGCGGGCATGCGCCGCATCGACGTCGTCGCCTTGGGCTCGATCCCCTACCTTCAGGCGCACCGCCTGCAGGAGGCGCTCGTCGAGCGACGGGTGCGCGGCGAGGTGAACGACACGCTGCTTTTACTGGAGCACCCCGCGGTGATCACGCTCGGCCGCGGCGCGAAGGAAGAGCACCTGCGCTTCCCTCGGGCCTCGCTTCGGCAGCGGGGGATCGAGGTGCACGACACCGGCCGCGGCGGCGACGTCACCTACCACGGGCCCGGTCAGCTGGTGGCGTATCCCATCTTCTCGCTCGCCCCCGATCGCCAAGACGTGCGCCGCTACGTACGCAACCTCGAAGAGGTGATGATCCGCGCGGTCGCGCCGTGGGGGCTCGCGGCCGAGCGCATCCCCGACAAAGGGTACGAGGGCGTGTGGCTGCGGTCGGGCGAGCTAGGCGATCGCAAGATCGGCGCGGTCGGGGTGCGGTTGAGCCGCTGGGTCACGATGCACGGCCTGGCGCTGAACGTGACGACGCAGCTCTCCCACTTCGGCCTCATCGTGCCGTGCGGGATCGAGGACAAGAAGGTGACGTCGATGCAGCTCGAGCTCGCGGATGCCGCGAGCCAGCCGACGCTCGCCGAGGTGCTCCCGGTGATGCGCTCGGTGTTCGGCGAGGTCTTCGAGGGTGAGCTCCACGATGTCGATGCGGCGCCGCTCCGCGAAGAGGCCGAGGCGCTCGCGATCGCCGCAGCCGATGCGCCGCTGGCGCCTGCGATCTCGACGTGACCGCCCTCTCCAAACAGGGCGCGCTGCTCTCCGTCGTGCTCGCAGCCTGCATGTGGGGCTGCTGGAGCTTGGTGCTTCGGCCGACGGGCCTCAGCGGCGCCGTCACCGCGCCGATCCTGCTGGCGGGCATCGCTGTGACCTCGGCGCCGATGGCGCTGCGCGAGCTGCGCGCCAATCGGGTGCGATGGACCCAGCCGATCGTGCTCGCCATCGTCCTCTACGGGGTCGCCGACGCGGTGAACGTCGGCACGTTCTTTCGCGCGATGGTGACCACCAGCGTCGCGGTCGCCGTGCTCACCCACTCCGTCGCGCCGGTGCTCGTCGCGCTGCTCTCGCCGGCGATCGAAGGGACCAAGAGCCGCCGCGCACCCATCGCCGCGCTGATGGCGATCAGCGGATTGGTGTTGGTGCTCGAGCCGTGGCGCGGCACCGATGTGGATGCGTCGCTGGTGCTCGGCGCGGGCCTGGGCCTCGCCTCCGCAGTGGGCTACGCGACCACGGTGTTCGCCGCACGCAGGCTCACGGATTCGATAGGTCCTGCGACAGCGCTCTGTTCGCACTCGGTGCTCGCCGTGCTCCTGCTCGCACCGCTCGCGGTGGGTGAGCTGCCTTCCATCGAGCCGAGCGACGCCGGGTACTTGATGATCGCTATCCTCTTGCCCGGCACCCTCGCCGGCGTCCTCTTCCTACGCGCGCTGCCCGTGATCGGATCGGCACGCGCAGCGGTGCTCGCGCTGATCGAGCCGCTCGTCGCGTGCCTGGTGGGCTGGGCCGCCTTCGGCGAACGACTGGGCCCGCTCGGCGCGCTGGGCGGCGCGCTGGTGTTGTTCGCCGTGGCCTACGTGGCGACGGAAGACGCACCGATCGCGAGCACGCAGCCGGCCTGACGCGCCCGCGTGCGAGATTCGAGATGCGAGATGCGGGCTCGGGCACTCGGTGTGGAGTCCTGTGAACGAGGACGGTTCGCCCACTTTTGCTTGGCCTCCCCCGACACACCCCGCATACGCTTCGGGCATGCAGTACCCCCGAACCCTCGCCATCACCGGCGCGCTCCTATGGCTCGCCGGATGCGAGCAAGGGCCCCTGGAGCCCACCTACGAGAACGTCGCCGCCATCTTCGACTCGTCGTGCTCGTTCAGCTCGTGCCATGGCGGCACCCGAGGCGAAGCCATGCTGAACTTCGTGGGTGCCCGCAACGACGGCGTGCTCTACACCGACCTGCTGATCGACGTCCCCGCATGCGAGTACGACCGCATGCCGCTCATCGATCCGGGCAACCCCGACAACAGCTGGCTCTACGTCAAGATCACCCACGCCCACGGCGAGGATGGGTACCTGACGTTCACGCCCGCAGAGGACTGGGATCCCGGCATCGTACGCAACCCCGAAACGGGCCTCTATCCCCGCTCGCCCTGCCCCCGCACCGAAGATGGCGAGATCACCTTCGGCCAGATCATGCCGGATGGCTCCAGCAACGGCCTCGATCTGCGCCGCGCCACCGCCATTCGTGAGTGGATCTTGGCGGGCGCACCAGGCCCCGTCGCTCCCTGACGCTCAGGCGTTGGGGCCGAAGCCGCTCACCACGAAGCCGCCGCTCTTCACGTCGGCGGCCACCTCGAGGAGGCCACGCTTGCCCGCGTCCTCGAGGAGCTCGGTGAAGGTGCGGTAGCCGTGGAAGCGCTCCGAGAACTCGGGGCGCTTGCGCTTGAGCACCTGCTTGATGAGCGAGCCATGCAGCACGCCCGACCTGTCGGTGAAGAGCGCCTCGATCACGTCGAGCACCATGTCGATGGCCTCGAGCCGACGCTCTTCGACGCTCTTCTCCGTCGCTTTGTCTGCGCCCTTCTCCCCACTCTTGTCGCCGTGCTTCTCGCTGGCGTCGTCGGCCACGGGTGCGCTCGGGGCCCCTGCGGTCGACTCGCGCGGAGGCTGCGCGGCGCGCGGTGCAGGCCTGGGTGCATTGCGCTTGGCCGGCTGAGGCGAAGGCATCCCCGCCTCGGTGCGCCGCTGCCCCGACTTCTGCCGGACCAGATCGTCGTAGTAGATGAACTCGTCGCAGTTATCGATCAAGAGATGGCTCGAGCTCGACTTCACCCCGAGCCCAATCACCTGCTTGGCGTTCTCCCGCAGCTTGCTGACCAGCGGAGAAAAATCGCTGTCGCCCGAGACGATCACGAAGCAGTCGACGTGCTGCTTGGTGTGGCAGAGATCGAGCGCGTCCACGACCAAGCGGATGTCGGCCGAGTTCTTCCCCGAGTAGCTCACGTGGGGGATCTCGATCATCTCGAACGCCGCCTCGTGCATCCCTCGCTTGGCGGACTTGTATCGCTCCCAGTCGGCGTAAGCCTTCTTGACGACGATCTTGCCCTTGTCGAGCAAGCGCTCGAGCACGAGCTGGATGTCGAAGTCTTGGTAGCGCGCGTCCCTCACCCCGATGGCGACGTTCTCGTAGTCGCAGAAGATGGCCAGGTTCGGTGCGTCGTCGAAGCGGTCGCGGTCAGTCAAGGAGCCTCCGCCGCGGAGACTACACCGATGGCTCGGCGCGAAACGTTGCCATCACGCCGAGCCATCGAATACACCGAGCGGGTGACACGGCACGGACCTCGTGAGAACGTGCCGCCCAAGGAGCCTCAGCATGACCACCTACGTCGATTTCACCCTCGCCTCGGCCGGCACCGCCTCGGTGCAGTTCACCGCGTCTCCCATGCCCATGAGCGTGAAGATCACCCGGACCACCGGCGAGGAAGTGGCCGCGTTCACGCCCTCTAGCGCCGCGAGCCCGCAGTCCCTGCCGGGGGGCTCGCTCCGGGTCAGCGCGTTCTACGAGATGGGCGGCCAGTGGATCCCGCTCGACGTGGACCTCAACGAGGACACCGCCGCCCGCGCGCTCTTTCGGTGCTCGGCGTACGTCGGCAGCACGATCGCACCGACCGGCGGCAGCGCCTCGACGAAGCTCGAGGCGATCGTGACCGTCGCCAAGCAGTAGCGTCGGCGAGACCGACGTCATCACGGCACAGGCTGGCCCAAAGGTCACGGGCACGAGGCCTGCAGTGTTGGGGCGTACATGCGAACCATGCGCCCTCTCCACTCGCTCCTCGTGGTCCTTCCTCTGCTGCTCGCGGGCTGCCCCGACTCGCACGGGGTGCGTGAGGACGGCGGGATGCCTGGCGATGGTGGACGTTGCACCGGCAGCTCCAGCCTCATCTGCGTCAGCGACTGCGGCAGCGACTTCGGGGCGCCCGCGATCTGCTCCGGGACCTCTTGGGTCTGCCCGCCCGGCACCGTGGACATCTTCACCTGTCCGCCCAGCTGCTGGGGTCCGCCCCCGGCCGGCTGCACCTGCGATGGGACCGAGTGGGTCTGCCCGCCGACGATGTGCCCGCCCGATGTGAACCCGTGGAACCCCGACCACCCTGGGAACGCGTGCTCCCCTGAAGGCGCGACCTGCAACGGCGGGAGCAGCGACGAATGCGGCGGCGGTCTCTGGTGCACCTGCGAGAGCGGACGATGGAACTGCGCGGTCGGCGAGCCCGACCCGGTCTGCTGGTGCGGACGCGAGCCGAGCGAAGGCGATCGCTGCAACGACGACGGCATGACGTGTGGCGAGTGCTGCCCCACCGCCGGCGGAACGGGCTGGGCCGCCATGCAGTGCGTCGAGGGTCACTGGACCTCCGCCGCTTGTCCCGAGATCGTGTGTCCGGCGGTGGCCGTAGCGTGCCCCGTCGACACCAGCACCGTGCTCGGCCGTCCGTGCGCCATCGAAGAGGCGTCGTGTGGTGATCAGTGCTGTAGCAACGCGATCGTCTGCCAAGGGGGGGGATGGGTGGAGGGTATCGACGCCGACTGCCTCACCTGCAACTCGTACGCATGCGGCGGCGGGCTCTGCAGCGACGACCAGTACTGCAACTCGTACTGCGGTCCTGACGACGGCATCGACTACGACTGCCAGCCCCTGCCTCCCACCGACTGCCACGAGTGCGGCTGCCTCGATCTTCCGCCGGGCCACACCTGCACGATGATCGATGGCCACCCCCACGTCCGCGAGCTGGGCTTCTGCGGCTGAACTCGACGTCAGAGGTGCAGGGCGATGAGGATACCGGTGCCGCCGAAGAAGAGGGCGAGCATCGCGGCCATGGTGGTCAGATCGAGTCGTCGCGCTCGCTCGGTCTCGCCGCGATCGTAGACCCGCACCGAGATCACCGACTCCGCGAGCGACAAGAAGATCACCGCGTAGCTGAGGTTGTAGACGTGATCGAGGAGCACGAGATACCCGTTCGCCGGTAGATCGGCGGCCGCCGTGAGCTGCAGCGCGACGGCGCTGATCAGGCTGGTGATCCCCAAGCCCAAGCGCCCCTCGAAGTACTTCGACTCGATCAGGAACATCACCATCGTGATCAACATGACGATCGCGATGGGCAACAAGGTAGTCGCCGCGTAGCCGAGCACGGGCCGCGAGACCCGCACCGCGTAGCGGAAGCGCGAGTACCTGTCCGCCCCGGGCGCGCGTCGGGTGTCGCCGAAGTTCGTCGGGTAGTCCTGCTCGAGCACCTCGGCCTCGACGCCCTCGATGTCCCAGCCCGGAATCGTGAGTCCCGGATGCAGCGCGAGCGTCCCTTCATCGACCACATACGTCATGTCGTCGACCACCATGTCCGTGTCCTCGAGCATGATGACGAGCTCTTGGCCATCGAAGGGATACGCGCGGATGTCGAACGCGTGCCCGAAGCGCCCCTGGTAGTGGAACACCTGGTAGCGCCAGCCCGCGCCGAGGTCCTCGATCGCAGGCTCCCCGTCGTCGTCCGTGTAGACCACGATCTCCATCAGGTCCCAGCCGCCCACCAGGTTCATGAACTCGAACGTCGAGCTGGGATCGATGTCGTCGCCTTGCCAGCGGAACCACAGATAGAAATCCACGAGGTACGAGTTGGTCGAGAGGTCGAGTTCCGGCACGTGAAAGACGTACATGCCCACGTAGACCGGGCGCGGCGTGGGCAGCTCGCCCTCGGGCTGCGAGGGAGGAGCCTCCTCTTCCTCGTCCTCGGCGTCGGCTTCTCCCTCCGCATCCGCCTCGAGCTCCTCGACCGCCTCGTCGTCATCCTGCGCGCTCGCGCTCACCCACGACCCGAACAACACGCCGAGCAGCGCCGGCACGATCAACAAGCGCACGAATCGATGGCCCACGGTCGGGACGCTCCCATGAGGCGGACTTGGCGCACAAGCACGTCGAAAGCCTCACGCAGCCCTGGGGAAGCTGGCGGCTCCCGGCGAGCGTCGCATAGTCGCTCCCTCCCGTGGCTACCGCCCGCACCTCTCGACCCGACGCCTCGCGTCGCACCAGCACCCGAAGCGGCAGCAAGCTGACGGGCGGGCGCCGCAAGAAGGGCACGTCGATCATGGGGTGGGTGACCCGCATCTTCGTCGTCCTCGTGGTGATCCTGCTCTTGCTGGCGGCGGCGTTCGGCGGGGTCGTCACCTACTACAGCCAGGACCTGCCGGAGGTCGCGTCGCTCCGCACCATGCGCGAGCCGGAGACGACGCGGATCTTGGATCGCCACGGCGAGCTCCTCGGCGAGCTCTTCGACGAGCGCCGCACCGTGGTCCCGCTCGATCGCATCCCTCGGGTGCTGGTGCTCTCGGTGCTCGCCGCCGAAGACGCCGACTTCTATCGCCACGAGGGCTTCGACACCCTAGGCCTGGCGCGCGCCATCGGCCGCGGCGTGCTCAGCGGCGGTGACTTCCGCGGCACCTCCACCATCACCCAGCAGGTGGTGAAGAACCTCTTGCTCACGAGCGAGCGCTCGATGGGGCGCAAGATCCGCGAGCTCATCCTGTCGCGTGAGCTCGAGTCCGAGTTCACCAAGGACGAGATCCTCGGGCTCTACCTGAACCACATCAACTTCGGACACGGGCGCTACGGCGTGTCCGAGGCCGCGCGCTTCTACTTCGGCTGTGACGTCGAGGAGCTCACCCTCGCGCAGGCGTCGCTGCTCGCAGGCATTCCGCAGTCACCCACGCATCTCTCGCCCCGCAATCACCCCGAGGCCGCCCGCCGCCGCCAGCGCTACGTCCTGAATCAGCTCGAGGACAAGCGCGAAGAGTACTGGCCCGATCTCTCGCTCGAGGACATCCGCGCGGCGCGCGAGGCGCCGGTCGAGCTGGCGCCGTGGCCCGAAGCGAACATGGCGGCGCCCGAGGTGGTGAACATCGCGCGCTCGCTGCTCGGTGAGCTCGTCGGCGAAGAAGAAGCACGCCGGGGCGGCTACGTCGTGCACACCAGCATCGACGCCGAGCTCCAGCGCGCCACCCGCGCGGCGCTGCGTGAGGGCCTCGAGGCTTGGGACGACCGACACGATGTGCGAGCCCCCATCACCAGGCCGCGGCCGAGGCACGCGAGCGACAGGCCGCCCCGCCTCGAGACCGTGGAAGAGCTGCGGGTCGGCGGCACCTACGACGCCGTGGTGGTGGGCCGCGACGACGCGACTGGGCTCATCACCTTGGACTTGGCGGGTCACGAGGCGACCGCCTCGCTCACCGAGCTCACCCGCTACAACCCCGAAGGGCTCACCGCGAGCCGCTTCGTCGAAGACGGCGCGCGCATCCGCGCCTCGGTGCTCTCGCTTCCGTCTTCGGGCGACGAAGAGCCGCACATCCGCGCGCGCCTGGAGCTGGGCCCCGAAGGGTCGGCGGTGGTCCTCGATCCCCGGAGCCGAGACGTGCTCGCGCTGGTGGGCGGCTACGAGAATTCCGCGGGCTTCAACCGAGCGCTCGACGCGCTCCGCCAGCCCGGCTCGACCTTCAAGCCCATCGTCTATTCGTTCGGCATCCACACCCACGCGCTCACGCCTGCCACGCTTTTGATCGACGCGCCCGGGGTGTACGACGCCTGGCAGCCGCACAACTACGAGACGTGGGAGTTCCACGGCGAGATGCGCCTGCGCGACGCGCTCGCAGCATCGGTGAACCAGATCGCGGTGCGCGCGATCGAGCAGCTCGGACCCCAACCGGTCGTCGATTTCGCCCGTGAGCTGGGGATCACCAGCCCGCTCGATCCGTCCTTGGCCCTGGCGCTGGGCGCGAGCGAAGTGCGGCCCGTGGAGCTCGCGAACGCGTACGCGACGTTCGCTGCCGGGGGGCGCTTCGAGGCGTATCGCATCATCACCCGCATCGAGCGGCGCGACGGCATCGAGGTGCTCTTGCCGGCCCGCGAGCCGCCGCGCGACGTGATGACCCCGGCCGAGGCGTACGTGACCACGAGTCTTTTGCGCTCCGTGATCGAGTCCCCCAACGGCACCGCGCGATCGGCGCGATCGCTGCACCGCGCGGTGGCTGGCAAGACGGGCACCAGCAACGAGGCGTGCGACGTGTGGTTCGCGGGCTACAGCGCGGATGTGGTCTCCGTGGTGTGGGTGGGCTTCGACGATCACCGGCCCTTGGGTCGCCGCGAGAGCGGAGGACGCACAGCGCTGCCGATCTGGACCGCGATCATGGGTGCCGCGCACGAGGGCCGCCCGCCGAGTGACTTCGCGATCCCCAGCGGCGTGGTCACCCTGCGCATCGATCCCGCCACGGGCCTGCTCGCGTACGACGGACAAGAGGACGCGATCGAGGAGGTCTTCGTCGAGGGCACCGAGCCCATCCTCGCCGCGCGTGAGCGAGGCGTGCTGGGCACCCCCGAGTTCTTGATGCACCAGTTCGATGAGCCCGAAGAAGAGACGACCCCCGAGCCCGACACAGACGCCGAGCGCGCGGACGATCTCGCGCCCGAGGTCCCTTGAGCGAGAGCCCTTCGAGCGGTCGCGCCCAGATCTCGATGCTCACCCGCCCCCTGGTACGGATGGTGGTCACGTGGACCGTCGCGCTCGCGGTGTATCTCGGCGTGGGTCGATTGGAGGCGATGGACGTCGCGCGCGCCCTACCCCGCGAAGACACCACGCTGGAGGCCCGCGCCGATCAGCTCGCAGCGCAGGTCACCCGCATCGTCGCGAGGGCGCGCGACACCGAGCGCGCGCGGCTGGCGCTCTTGTGTGAGTCGCTGGCCGCCGACGTGGACTTGCCCCTGAGCCGCCGCGCGCTGATCGCCGTGCGACAGAGCGAGCTGCGCAACCTCAGCGTGCTGCGTCGCGAGGCGAGCGGCGCATCGAGCGTCGGCTACGCCTACCGGTCCGAAGGCGTGCCGAGGGGGATCGACACCGCGATCGATTGGCGCGAGGTGGAGGACACCGCGCCTGTGATGGCCGCCGCTGGGCGCACCACGGGAATCGAGGATGGCCTGGCGTCCGAGCTGACCCACCCCGCGGGCCTCGGCATGTCGCGGCTCGGTTGCCGCGCGACGACGGGCGCGGGCGTCGACTATCTCGTGGTCGCCGATCTCGATCTCCTCGCGCTCAGCGTGACCGCCATCCCCGACTCGCTCGGCGAGATCGTCATGGAGACCGAGGCCTCGCGCGCCCCGGGCGCCAGACGTTGGTTGGGTCCAGGGAACGGCAATGCGCCCAGACCCGCGCTCCGGGTGCGCGAGACCGCGCGCGTGATGCATCGAACGTTCGCGTGGGCGCCCGTCATCAGCGCGCTGGTGAGCGCGTTGGGCATCTTCCTCGCGCTGCGCCCTCGCACGCCGGGGGTCTCGCTCGACACCCTCGAGGCGGCCGCGGAGCGCATCGGCCGAGGGGATCTCGAGGTCACCCTCGCGCCCGAGGGCGGCGCCGCCGACGGCACGTACACCGCGTTCAATCGCATGACCCGTGATCTGAAAGACGCGCGGGCCCGCCTAGTGCGCGCGGAGCGGGTCGCCGCGTGGCGCGACGTCGCCCGACGAATCGCCCACGAGATCAAGAACCCGCTCACCCCGATCCGCATGGCGATCGAGACCCTGCGCAAAGCCAAGCAGCGTCAGCACCCCGATCTCGACGACATCTTCGAGGAGTCCACCGTCGCAGTGCTCGAGGAGGTCGCGCGGATGGAGCGCATCGTCACCGAGTTCAGCCGCTTCGCGCGCATGCCGCGCCCCACGGCGACCTCGGTGGACATGACCAAGATCGCGGAGCACGTGGTGCAGGTGCATGCGCTGCCCGCGGAGGTCAGCCACGCCGAGGGCGAGCGCCCTGCCGAGGTGAAGCTCGAGGTCACTGGCAGCATCGGCGCGGTGCGCGCCGATCGCGAGCAGCTGATCCAGGTGCTCACCAACCTGGTGCAGAACGCGATCGACGCGGCGCGTACCAAGCGCCCCGATCATCCGCGCGTGCTGGTGAAGGTGTCGTCGGGCGATGACGGCGCCGTCCGCATCGAGGTCCACGACAACGGGCCCGGGATCCACAGCGACGAAGCTACGAAAGTGCTCGAGCCCTACTACACCACCAAAGAGAAGGGCACCGGCCTGGGCCTCGCCATCGTCGACCGCATCGTCGCCGACCACGCGGGCCGCCTCGAGATCGGCGACTCCGAGTCGCTCGGCGGCGCGTGCGTCACCGTCGTCCTACGGCGTGAAGGTCCGCCCGAAGAAGCCAGCTCGAGCCGCCCCAGCCAGCCGTAGAGCACCGATCCGTTTGATTCCAGCAGGAATCCAACGGATTCGGGGCTCCTCGGGGTGCCCTAGCGAACCTGAACGGTAGCCAAACGAGAACGCTCGCCGCGGCGAGCACCTCGCAATCGAAGCGCGAGAGCGCCGGTTCTCTGCCCGACGCTGGCAGATCGCCAGTGAGGAGAACAGCACATGACCAAGATCGTTCAGACCCTCGGCCTCGCACTCGCACTCATGATCCCTCTCGGCTCCGC
>Ga0105047_10003183_pt1 | contig 29034 bp, 24 predicted proteins | sample MAT04_FD_78384 | JGI IMG/M metagenome (GOLD analysis project Ga0105047, IMG submission 78384) | Freshwater microbial communities from Lake Fryxell liftoff mats and glacier meltwater in Antarctica - MAT-04 (megahit assembly) | ecosystem: Environmental > Aquatic > Freshwater > Ice > Liftoff... | reverse complement strand
TTCGATGACCAGGGCCTTGGCAACCTTCCAGGCCTGATCGGCTTCAGCGCGACCGCGGCCGACCTGCTTGGCGTTGCGAACGGCCTCCACGGCTCGCTCCAGCTCACGACGAGCGACCGCAAGCGCAGTGGCCTTGGCGGCAGCCTGTTCGGCGCGCTGCGCGGCATCTGTTCGTTCTTGCTGCTGGCGGGCCTTCGCCGCGCGGTCAGCTTTGTCGGACTCCTTGAGCGCCGCAGCGAAGCGCTCGACATCTGTCGGTGCGCTCACGCTGGCGGTAGCCGTCGAGGCTGCAGGGCGCGACGTAGCGGGCGAGTTCGATGTCGACTTTGGACGGCGGCGGCTGGGCATCGGCAGCAGTCTGCCCCGCGCGACACCTCCGCTGTCAACACCAACCGTCGTTCGGCGACACCTGCTCCCCCGGCCGCACACTCGTAGAGTCGCCTTCATGAGCACGTCGTCGACCACACCCATCGAACTGCGCAGTGACAACGCTGCAGGCGTCGCCCCGGAAATCCTTGCCGCAATCGCACGGGCCAACGAAGGCTCGGCGCTCGCGTATGGCGGCGACGCTCTGACGGCCCAGCTACGCGAACTCGTTCGCGACGTCTTCGCGCAGCCGGACGCCGACGTGTTTCCGGTGGTCAGCGGAACGGCTGCAAACTCGCTGGCGCTGTCGGCATTGCTGCCACCGTGGGGAAGCGTGCTGTGCCATGAGACCGCCCATATCTTCATCAACGAGGGCGGCGCCACTTCGCTGTTCAGTGGCGGTGCCGTGATGCGAGGCTTGCCGGGTACGGACTACAAGTTGCAGCCCGCCAGCGTGCAGCACGCCTTCGACTCCACGCTGTGGGGCGACGCACACCACTCGCAGCCGACGGTCGTCTCCATCACCTGCCCCACGGACTTCGGCACGGTCTACACGCCAGCCGAAGTGAACGCCCTGGCCACTCTTGCCCACAGTCGCGGGCTGCGAATGCACCTCGACGGTGCCCGCCTCGCGAATGCGTTGGTGGCCGTCGGCGCTGCGCCAGCGGCACTGATCACCGAAGCCGGTGTTGATGCCTTCTCGCTGGGCGCAACCAAGAACGGCGCCCTCAGCACCGACGCAATCGTCTGCTTCGACGCGGCCGTGGCAGAGCAACTCACCTACCGACTGAAGCGCTCGGGCCACGTCGCCAGCAAGATGCGCTATCAGTCGGCCCAGCTGGTGGCCTACCTCACCGACGGCGTGTGGCTACGGCTTGCGACACAGGCGAATCAGGCGATGGCTGCCTTGAGTGCGGGCCTCGGCGAGCTGGAGGTGGAACTGCTGTCGGTGCCGACCGCCAACATGTTGTTCGCCCGGGTCGGCGAGCCGGTCGCGGCGGCGCTCACCGATGCAGGGCTGTTGTTCTATGGCATGGGCAATGGCGTCATCCGGTTCGTCACCAGCTTTCAGACCACCCACGACGACGTGATCGAAGTGCTGCGCCGCATAGAGCTCGTCGTGACCGCAAGACCCTGAAGAAAGCCCGGTCTGGTCAGGCGGTGAGGTGGAGCGCGGTGAGGCCGCGGATCACGAAGTTGGGCTCGAAGGTCGGCTCGGCTGCCAGCTGCAGGGAAGGGAACCGGGCAGCCAACCCGGCGACGGAAATCTCGATCTCCTGCCGTGCCAGCGGTGCCCCGACGCAGAAGTGGATGCCGCCCCCGAAGCCGATGTGGGCCATGTCGCCGCGGCCGATGTCGAAGCGGTCGGGGTCGTCGAATCGGCGAGGGTCGCGCTGCGCGGCGCCGAACAGCATTGCGACCTCCTGCCCTACCCGGAGCGGTTGGCCGGCGATCTCGACGCCGTCCTCCAGCACCCACCGCTCGAACAGGTGCAGCGGCGGGTCCCAGCGCAACATCTCCTCGACTGCTGTGCGAGCACTGACCACGCCCGACACCACCCGGTCCCACTCCCCTGGATGCCGCAGGATCGCCCGCAGACCGTTGCCCAGCGTGTTGACCGTTGCCTCGTGGCCCGCCTCGAGCAACACCATCGTGGTGGAGATGATCTCGTCCTCGGTCAGTGTGTCGCCTTCGTCCTCCACGCGCACCAGCTCGGAGACCAACAGGCCATCGGGGTTGCGACGCTTCTCCGCGATCAGTGCCCGGGTGTAGGCGATGTACTCGGCGGCAGCGGTGTTGGCGGCGGCGCGGACGTCGTCAGTGGTACTCAGCTCGTACATCTTGACGATGGCATGGCTCCAATCGAGGAGCAGCTGCGTGTCCGATCGCGGCACGCCCAGCATCGAACAGATGACCGCCACGGAGTACGGCTGGGCGTAATCACGCAACAGCTCGAACTCGCCGCGGACATGGCAGGCGTCCAGCAGTTCGTCCGCGAAGCCCTGGACCGCGGGGCGGATCGCGGTGACCGATTTGGGCGTGAAGACCTTCGCCACAAGACGCCTGATGCGCGTGTGGTCCGGTGGTTCCAGACAGAGCAGCGACCATTGCTCGTGCTGCTGAAACGCCGCCCAGCGCGAGTCCGGTTCGGCGCGACCCAGCGCTGAGTGGGAGTACAGATGTGTGTAGTTGCGGCCCAGTCGGCGGTCGCGCAACGTTTCTTGCACATCACTGAAGCGGGTGATCACCCAGTGCCCTGCCGACTCACTCCAATAGATGGGCGCCGCCTCACGGAGGTCGTTCAGCACGGGGTAGGGATCGGCGATGAAAGCCGGATCACTGACGTCGAAACGGGCGATCAGTTCCTCGAGGCTCATCGACTCAGCGTACGACGACAGCCCGTTTCGCCGGGACTTGCCGGAGCAACCTCCGTCGACCCGGTGTGTTCCTCGCCCATGCAACGACGACGCCGGTCCCGGGCGAACCCAGTTGACCGACCCGACACGTGCGGCGCGGCAACCGCTACACGAGTTGGCGCAGGCGGCTTTCGAGGTCTTCGCGATTGAGGTAGCCGCCACACATCCGACGCAGACCCGTGTACGCGGCACGACCGTGCAGCACGCGCCAGTTGTCGAACAACAGCGCCTCACCCGGCTGCAACACATGGCGCCACTGCATCGACGGGTCGTTGGCCAGTTCTTCGAAGACACGCACCGCGTCGTAGAAGGCGATCATGTCGGCCTCTTCCAGAAGGAACGGCGCACGGTCGTAGTTGTTGAACGACACCTGCACCAGCCGACCGGTGTGGTCGTGACGAAAGACCGGGCGTGCCGCCATCAGGTGCGCACCGTCGCCGATGTACTGCCCAGGTACGACCACCGACGACAGCACCTCGAACAGCTCGGAGTGCTCGGCTTCCATGCGGCGAGCGATTGCGAACGCATCGACAATCGTGCTCTCGCCGCCGGTGCCGACGAATTCCAGGCAGTGCAACAGCTGGCTGCCCGGTGCGTCGTTGCTGTACGTGCCGTCCGTGTGCCCTCGCAGTTCGAGTGTGGTGTACGCGGTGTCCGCCTTCGACATGTCGGCCTGGAACTCCCAGAAGCCACCGAAGATGGTCTCGCGGATGTAACCGGCGCGGCGAATCAGCGCCTCGCTCGCAGCGGCGGTCGCAGGGGTGCCCATGACCAGACAGAACCCGTACTGCAGCGTGTTGGCGAGCCATTGGGCGAGCCCGGCGTCGGTGTTCATGACCAGGTCGTACGCCACTGTTGGCGTGGTCAGCGAGGCCGCGCTCCACAGCGTCACCGGCACATCGACCGACACTCGCGAGGTGCGGGGGTGGCGGTAGACAGCGAGAAAGCTGACCGGCAGCACGGCGGTCGGCTCCAACATGTCCCAGGTGATGCGCAGTTCGCCATCGACGACCTCGCTGTTCAGCCCGCGCAGCGCAGCCGGAACCCGGGCGGTGAACAGCTGGCGCTGCTGCGTGATCGGGTGCATCGTCTCGTCGTCGTGCGCGTGATCACGCAGCCACAACCACGGGTAGCGAGTGACGACACCGTCGGCCCATGTGACCTCCAGCGAGGCGTCGTCGTGACGGAGCGATGCGATCGTTGCCATTTCCTGAATGGTAGTTCAGTCGCCTTGGTTTGCGTCGACGAGTGGATCGAGCACGACCACGATCGCTTTCCCTTCGCCGTTCAGTCGGATGACCCGGCAGCTCTCCTCGATCATCGTGTCGCCCGCGACGCCGCGGACGCCGGCGTCGGTCTCCAGACTTCCAGACAGCACATGGACCACCACGACAGAACCGTCGCGTCCACCCATGCTGCGGCCTCGCCAGTCGTCACACTCCTCCAGCGAGAAGCGCGACCGATTCCAGATGACGTTGAAGTCGGTAGTGGGGCCATCCAGAAGTCCGGCGGTGATGGCAACTTCGCCCGCGAAGCGTGCCCGCGTCGCGGCAGGCCGCAGCTGCAACACCTCGCCGCTCTCGGTGCACACCAGATCCATGCCGACGCCGTCGAGCAGAACGAGCAACCGGTCGAAGCCCTCGAAGCGTGAAAACGGGCCGTCCGCCTCGACGTCGGCGATGGAGACGCGCCACGAGAAGTCGTGTTCCTGAGATGAATCGCGTGCCACGTCGCGGGTCCATCCGCCGTTGTTGCGCCAGCGAATCCGCGGCTGTTCAGCGGCCCGAACGACCTTCATCACGACCCGTCTCAGCCCATCACGGTGCCGGACGTCTCCGACTTCTCACGGCGGCGCGAGAAGGCACCGAGGTTGATGGTGCGGCCCGTACGGCGGCCGACGAACTGCACGGGCGTCTGGTCGTGGTCGATGCCCGCTGCTTCAGCATCGATGATGGCCTTCATGAACTGACCGGCCAGGGGTGCGTTCTTGAACTGATTGCCGCTGGTACCGCAGGCCATGAAGAAGCCGGGCAGGTCGCTCTTGTCGTAGAGCGGAACCCAATCCTCCGACACGTCGTACAAGGCAGCGAGGCCTACGGGGCGGTGTGGCACCCCGAACTCGGGCACGCGCCGCGCGATGCGCATCATCGACACTTCGAACTGCTCGACCGTGGGGTATTCGTCGTAGTGGTCAGGGTCGTCGATCCAGTGCAATTCGTCGCACTCCGGCTCGGTGCCGCCAACCAGCCACGTGCCGCCGATCTGCGGACGCAGGTAGTGGCCGACGTCGAGGTCTGCGACCGCGGGCATACCGTCCTGCAGGCGAAGTCCATCTGGCGGTTCCACGGTGAACACTTCCTGCCGCAGCGGACGGTGACCGATGCGCATACCCTCGACCACCCCGGCCATCTGATTGAGGATGCCCGAGTGCGGGCCGCCGACGTTGACAACGACCGGCGCCGTAACACGCTGTCCGCTGGCGAGAGTGACCCCGCTGACTCGGCCGTCGGCCTGATCGATACTGACGACCTGCTGGTTGAATCGGAACTGGGCACCGTGCCCGCGGGCTGCAAACGCAAGGTTCTTGGCGCACAACATCGGGTCGTCCATGAAGCCGCTTTCCGCTTCCAGAATCGCCGTCAGCGGGCCGGCTGCGTCGTCGGCGAATGCAGGATCGTCGATGCGCTTGGGCGGGAAGTACGCGCCCAGGTCCATCCCCGGTAACAGCTGCTGCAATTGGTCGTTGTCGAGGATGTCGTACGCAATGTTCAGTTCGTCCCAGAGGCGCTGGATGCGCACGGTGCTGTCCCCAGGCGTGTGAAAGATGCACATACCGGTCTTGATGAAGCGAGCCATGCCATCGGGGTCGACACAGCCGAGGTGGCCCTCCCAATCCAGCCACATCGCCGCCGCTTCCCACGCGGTGAGCACCGCGTCGGTGGTGGAGTAGCTGAAGCGGATGATCGACGACGAGGAGCTCGTCGAGCCGGCGCCCGCCGCCGGCCCCTTGTCCACGACGATGACCGAGCGGCCACCGCGGGCCAGCTCCAGAGCCACCGACGAACCGATGACTCCTGCACCAATCACGATGGCATCCACATGCTCTGTCATGACGGCCAAGCTAGCGCAGAGGACGCATTCACGGTACAGCCGTACCAGTGACCGAATGCCTCAGATGAAGCGAACCCACTCATCGAGCGGCATCCGCTCGGACCGCAAGCTATTGATGGGCGCCGCCATATCGGAGTATCCAATGGCCATTCCGCAGAACAACATCTCCTTCTCGGGAGCACCGACGAACGAAGTGATGGCGCCGTGGCGCACCGACCAATACTCCTGCGCACAGGTGGCAAGGCCAGCCTCGACAGCGAGCAGCATGAAGGTCTGCAGGAACATGCCGAGATCCGACCATTGGGGCGGACCCATCTGGCGATCGACGAAACAGAACAGCGCAGCCGGGGCGCCGAAGAAATCGCCGTTGTGCGCAAACTGGCGGAGGCGGCCGGCCTTGTCCTCACGTTCGATGCCCAACGTTGCGTACATCTGCTCGCCGATAGCGAACCGATTCGTTCGATACGGCTCGGTCAGTTTCGCTGGGTAGATGTCGTACTCGGGCGCCTCGATCGGCGGCTGATCGACGAGGTACTCGCGCAGGCGAGTCATGGAGTCGGCGTTCACCACGTACACGCGCCACGGTTGCACATTGCCACCGCTTGCGGCCCGCGCTGCCACTTTCAGCAGCGACCTCAGCGTCTCGTCGCTGACTGCGTCAGGCAGGAACGAACGGATCGACGATCGGGCCTGAACTGCTGCTGTGACATCCATTGGCCGGACGCTACTGCGACCTCATCCATAGGCTCTCGTCGGCGCTGTGGGTCAAGCGACGGCGGCGCCGAACGCCCAACCAACTGCCATGGTGATGCCCATTGCGGCCGCACCGCCGATGACGACGCGCGCAATCGACCGACCGGGACGCGCGCCACCGGCTCTGGCGCCGACGTAGCCGAGCGCGACGAGCGCGACGAGGGTGACCCCGATGATGGCCCCGATGCGCGAAGGCTTGCCGACGAAGGCGGCGGCGAGCAGGGGGATGGCGGCGCCGATGGAGAACGACAACGCCGAACTCCAGGCTGCCTGCACGGGTTCGGCGAGTTCGTCCTGCGAGATTCCCAGCTCGTCGCGTAGGTGCGTTGCCAACGCGTCGTGATCTGTGAGCTGCACCGCCACCTCCTGTGCCAGGTCGAGCGGAAGACCCTTCGCCTGGTAGATCGCGGTCAGCTCCTCCAGCTCGTGGTCGGCCTGATTGGCCAGCTCCCAGGTTTCCTTCTCGATATCGCTGCGTTCCGAGTCGCGCTGCGACGACACCGAGACGTACTCGCCCAGCGCCATCGACACCGCGCCGGCGACAAGGCCGGCAATGCCGGCCGTGAGGATGGCAGATCGTGTGGAATCAGCTGCGGCGACACCCAGCAACAGAGCCGCGGTGGAGATGATGCCGTCGTTGGCACCGAGAACCATCGCCCGCAGCCAGCCGATCCTGTGACCGAAGTGACCTTCGCTGTGTCGCATGATCCGAGCCTACCGATGGCCCATGGGGTGCCAGCTGTGGATCACCTGGTAGTAGTTGGCTCGCTCGTACACCTGCGGGTCGGGCACGTTGCCACGGCTGACGCTGCCGCGCAGCTGGTTGACGCTGTCGTAGTCGCGCTCCATCATCCAATCGTGTATGAACCGCTCGATGACCCGCAGATGCTCCGGCCCGTGCTGTAGCAGCGCACTGGTGCTCATCACCACATCGGCACCAGCCAGCAGCAGTTTCAAGGCATCCGCCCCGTCATGCACGCCCGACGACGCAGCCAGCGAGCACCGGACGGTGCCGAACAGGTTGGCGATCCAGTGCAATGGAAGTCGCACCTCGGCCGACGTGCTCAACGACAGGCGGGGCACGACTTCCAGTGTGTCCAGATCGATGTCGGGTTGGAACAGCCGATTGAACAACACCAGCCCATCCGCGCCCGCGGTCTGCAAGCGTTCCGCGAAGTTGCCCAGCGCGGTGAACCACGGGCTCAGCTTCACGGCCAGCGGGATGGAGATCTCGGCCTTCACTTCCTCCACCAGCTCCGCATAGCGGCGCTCAGCGTCGGCGGCGGTGATGCCGGGGTCGACGACGCTGTCGTACAGGTTGAGTTCGATGGCGTGTGCGCCCGCGTCGGCGAGGTGCTTCGCATAGCGCACCCAGCCACCCGGGCTGGTGCCGTTGAGGCTGGCGATCACTGGAATGCTCAGCCGATCGCGGGCCTGCTCGACCAGGGTCAGCGAACGACTTGGCCCGACATCGGGAAGGTCGAGCGACGGCAGGAAGCTGGATGCCTCGCCGAACCTGTCGGCCACATTGTCATACGCCTGCTCGCGGGTGAACGCGTCGTGCTCGATCTCCTCCTCGAACAGTGAGGGCAGCACGATCGCTCCGGCGCCGGCGTCTTCCAGGCGTTGCCACATGGCCGGGTTGCCGGTGTGCGGGCCGGCCGAGGCGACCAGCGGACTGCGCAGCGTGAGCCCGAGGTAGGTGGTTGACAGGTCGCTCATCACTCGTCGTCCTCGTCTGCGATCATCGCGTCGGCGGCATGGCCTGGTGCGGCGCGGTGCACGTCGGCCAGTTGCCGGTAGTAGCTCCAACGATTGTCCACGTCCTGCTGCGCCAGCGCTACCAGTTCACGAGAGCGATCAGGGTTCGACCGGGCAAGCATCGAGAAGCGCGCCTCGCTGCTGGCGAAGTCGCCATAGGGCACCGACGGGTCGGCGCTGTCGAGCTGGAACGGCTGCGCATCGCTGTCGCCGCCGGGGCGGTATCGGTACAGCGGCCAATGACCGCTCTGCACGGCCAGCTTTTGCTGCGTCATCGACTGGCTCATGTCGAAGCCGTGGGCAATACAGGTGCTGTAGGCGATCACCAGCGAAACGCCGGGCCAGGCGTCGGCTTCGAGCAGAGCCTTCACTGTCTGGATGTCGCTGGAACCGAGGGCAACTCGGGCAACGTACACGTCGCCGTAGCTCATCGCCTCCAGCCCGAGATCTTTCTTCATGCTGCCCTTGCCGCCGGCGGCGAACTTCGCCACGGCACCGCGGGGTGTGGCCTTGGAGGCCTGCCCGCCGGTGTTGGAGTACACCTCGGTATCGAGCACCAAGACATTGACGTTGCGGCCGCTGCCCAGCACGTGGTCGAGGCCGCCCGCACCGATGTCGTACGCCCAGCCGTCGCCGCCGACGATCCAGGTGCTCTTGCGTACCAGCGTGTCGGACAGCTCGAGCAGCGCCACTGCATCGGCGTCGGGGCGGTCGGCGACGACAGCCTTCAGTCCGGCCACCCGGTCGCGCTGGGCGCGAATGCCCAGTTCCCCCTGATCCTCGATGCCGGCGAGGAGCGCATCCACCGCGTCCGCGCCGAGTGCTGTGTCCAGGACCGACCGCATCCGATCGACGAGCGCGAGCGCGGTGCGCCGTTGCGCCTCGAACCCCAAACGGATGCCAAGGCCGAACTCGGCGTTGTCCTCGAACAGGCTGTTGGCCCACGCCGGGCCGCGTCCTTCGCTGTTCACCGTGTACGGGGTGGTGGGCAAGTTGCCGCCGAAAATGCTGCTGCAGCCAGTGGCGTTGGCGATCATCAGGTGGTCGCCGAACAGCTGTGTGAGCAGTTTGATGTAGGGCGTCTCGCCGCAACCGGCGCAGGCGCCGGAGAACTCGAACAGAGGTTGCCGCAGTTGGCTGGTCTTCACGGAAGCGGGATCCCACTGGGCCGGGTCGGCTTCCTGAACTGCGAGGAACGCATCCCACGCCACCCGCTCGTCGTCGAGGTGCTCGGCGATGGGGCGCATGTTGATGCTCTTGCGCTTGACCTCGCTCTTGTCGTGGGCCGGGCATGCCTGCACGCAGACACCACAACCGGTGCAATCGTCTGGCGCCACCTGGATGGTGAGGTGCATGCCGGGCACGTCGCGACTGCGAAAGGTCTTCGACTTCATAGTGTCGCCGATGCCCTCCAACGCTGCTGGCTCGTACACCTTCATGCGGATGGCCGCGTGAGGGCACACAATGGCGCATTTGCCGCAGTCGATGCACAGGTCGGCTTCCCAGATGGGGATCTCGGTCGCGATCGTGCGCTTCTCGTACTGGGCGGTGCCGGTGACGAACGCACCGTCGGGCGGCAGCGCGCTGACCGGCAGCAGGTCGCCCTCCCCCGCCAGCATGCGGGCTGTGACGCGTTGTACGAAGTCGGGAGCATCGGCGGCCACCACGGCCCGGCGACGCGTGGTGGCAGTCACCGTTGAGCCGATCGGCACTCTGTGCAGGTTTTCCAGCGACTTGTCGACCGCGGCGACGTTTCGTTCCACCACGGCCTCGCCGCGGGCGCCGTAGCTGTGCTCGATGGCGCCCTTCAGTTCGCGCAGTGCTTCCTCGGTGGGCAGCACACCGGCAAGCCCGAAGAAGCAGGCCTGCATCACGGTGTTGATGCGTCCGCCGAGGCCGGCGTCGCGAGCTACTGCTGCGGCGTTCACCGCGTACAGCTGCAGGTCGTTGTCGAACACCTGTTGCTGCACTTCGACGGGTAAGCGGTCCCACACCTGCTCGGCGGGGTAGGGCGAGTTGAGCAGCACGGTGGCGCCGCGCGCCGCGAGGTGCAGCACGTCGAGGCGGTCGAAGAAGTTCCACTGGTGGATGCCCAGGAACGTCGCCTCGTCGATGAGGTAGCTACTGTCGATGGGGCGCTCGTCGACGCGCACGTGGCTGATGGTGGTGCTGCCCGACTTCTTCGAGTCGTAGACGAAATAGGCCTGCACGTGCAGGTCGGTGTTGGCGCCGATGATCTTGGCCGTGTTCTTGTTGGCACCGACCGTGCCGTCCGCGCCGAGGCCGTAGAACACCGCCCGCACCTTCGCGTGGTCGGTGCGCCAGGCCGGATCCCACGTGAGGCTGGTGTGACTCACATCGTCATGGATGCCCACGGTGAACGGGTTGCGCGGCAGCGGCGAGGCAGCCTCGTCGAACACCGCCTTCACCATCGCCGGCGTGAACTCCTTGCTGCTGAGGCCGTAGCGTCCGCCGATCACCCGCGGCTTGTCACCGGCGACCCAGTGGCTGTTGTCGCTGTGCCACAGCGAGGCCAGCACGTCGAGGTGCAGTGGCTCGAACGGCGCGCCCGGCTCCTTGGTGCGATCGAGCACCACCACCGTGCGTGTAGAGGGCGGCAGCGCGGCCAACAGCTGCGCAGCGGGGAAGGGGCGGTAGAGACGAATTCCTACCACCCCGACCCGCTCCCCCGAGCCGCTTGCGTTGATCGCATCCACAGCCTCGCGAACCGCGCCGAGGCCCGAGCCCATCAGCACGACCACTCGCTCCGCGTCTGGCGCACCGTGATACTCGACCAGCGAGTACCGGCGGCCGGTGACCGTCGCGAACCGGTCCATCGCCGCCTGCACCGCTTCGGGCACTGCGGCATGAAATGGGGTGCACGCCTCGCGGGCTTGGAAGAAGACGTCCGGGTTCTGCGCACTGCCGCGCAGCATCGGCCGATCCGGATCGAGGCCTCGGCCGCGGTGGGCATGGATCAGTTCGTCGTCGATCAACACCCTGATCTGTTCCCGGCTGGGCAGGCTCACGGTGTTCAGTTCGTGACTGGTGCGGAAGCCGTCGAAGAAGTGCAGGAATGGCACGCGAGTGGAGAGCGTGGCCATGTGCGCGATGACGGCCATGTCAGCCGCGTCGTGGACGCTGGGAGAGCCGAGCATCGCAAAACCGGTGGTGCGTGCAGCCATCACGTCGCTGTGGTCGCCGAAGATGCTCAACGCATGCGTGGCGATGGAGCGGGCCGCAACGTGAATGACCGTGGGTGTCAGCTCGCCGGCGATCTTGAACATCTCCGGCAGCATCAGCAGTAGGCCCTGGCTGGCGGTGAAGGTGGTGGCCAGCGCGCCACGTAACACGGCACCGTGCAGGGTCGCTGCCGCCCCGGCCTCGCTCTGCATCTCCATCACCTCGGGCACCACGCCCCAGAGGTTGGTGTGGCCTCTGGCGCTCCACTCGTCGGCGTACTCGCCCATCGCAGAAGCGGGGGTGATGGGATAAATGGCGATGACTTCCGAGAGCAGGTGAGCCACGCGAGCTACGGCTTCGTTGGCGTCAACCACCTCCCTGCGCAGCAGCGCTGTGGTTGGTTGACTGGGCACGCCCCCAACCTACGGATGACGACAGAAAGGCACCAGGGTCTTTCGACCCAGCTCAGCCCTCAGGTATCAAATTCTCAAGCCAGGGCACAAAGCCGACATTGAGGTCGTTGACGGCCGCCTTGTAGTCGTCCATGGCGGTGTCGAACGATCGATACATCGCAGCAAGACGGCCTGCGATGTCCGTTCGTTGCCGCAGCACCGATGCGGGCGCGATCTGCACCTTGATCGTGAAGAGGATGGCACCCGTTCGAGGCAGGCGACGCAGTGTCTGTCGCTCGGTGCGCAGCCAGAAGGGGGCCCCGTTTGCGTCCGGAGTCATCTGGCCCACCGGCTGCTCCGGTTTGGTGGTCGGCACGTGGAGCAGCGGCCACGGCTTCACGGAGAGGTTGCGGCGGCGAACCAACCGATCCACGGGCATGCCGGTGAAGTAGCGGTCGACCTTCTCCGCCAGCACGTCGCGGTAGTGAGCCACGGTGTTGTGCACGTCGGTGGTCGCTCGGCCGAACTTGTCCGAGAGTCGCCAGATTGACGGGAAGCACAGGCTGGCCCCGTCGAACCACCAGTCACCATCGCGAGGGATCATCAAGCACAGATCGTCGGGCACCAGTGTTCCGGCGACGGCAAGCGGATGGTCGTCGAACCGCGGCAACGGAAGTCCGCGTTCCTGCAACCATGCCGACACGAGCTCGAGCACCTCCTGAGCAGCGTCGTCGGCAGTGGCGGCGCAGCCGAAGACGACATCGCGCTGCTCGGCAAGCAACCGGCGGCGCAGCGCCACCTCTGCGTGGAACGCATCGTCGATGACGAACCATTCGTCGAACGAGGTCGTCCGGGTACCCATCTTCACAAACGGCTCGCCGGTGTGAAGGTCGAGTTCGTCCAGCCAGGTCGGCACAGGACGCGCCAGGTAGACACCGACGTCGGGCGCATACCGCCAGAGTTCTTCACTGGTGAGCGACGACGGCTGGACGATGATGGGCTCCCCGTTGCGAGTCAGGCCGGCGACGAGCGAACTGTCAGCCGGGTCCACGCGCCCACGTAGACGCGATCCCCGTCGCGAAGTTCGGTCGGCACGCCGGGCACCAGCGCCAAGGTCTCGTCGTCTGGGTCAGTGTCGGCACCGACGACATACGTGCCATTGGTCGACGACAAGTCCACCACGGTGAGGTTGTCGCCGTCGCGAACAAACTGTGCGTGGCGCCGCGAGACGCCGGTATCGGCGTCGAGCGCAACTTCGGGGCGAAGCCCACGCGTGGCGGACGACCTCCCGATGAGTGCTGTGTGATTCGACAACGGCACGGTCGACGAGGATGCCTGGGGGCACGGCTGGTCGGCGAGCGTGCCCTTGAGCGCGTACCACTGCTGGTCCACCTCGATGACGACAATCCAGCCGACGGCGGACTCGATGGGTGCGACGACTGGAGGCGCCGCAATGATCGGCTCCGGCGCCTGCCCGGTGGTGAAGTCGTATCCGCAGACCTCACAGAACAGCGCGTCGGCAGGATTCAACTCGTTGCAGTGCGGACAGGTCACTTGCGCGGCCAATGATGACACGCTCGTGGGTATGGAGGGTGTCGATGTTGCGGATGGTGACGCGGACGATGGCGGTGATGCCGACGGCGCTCCGCCCATCTTCGCTCCGCAGGTGTCGCACCAATCCGGGTCGGTGCTGTCGTGCCCGTTGGGGCAGGTCGTCGTGCTCACGGCTCGCGTCGAATTCGTGTCGTCTTGGTACTGCGGGTATCCAGCGCCATTTCGTCTGTCTTCTCCACCTCACGCTTGAGACGGACCGTGCCCGTCTCCACGTCAACGACATCGACCACCTTCTCCAACAAGCGGGTGGTGTTCTCGTTGCCCGAATCGTGCGCCAGCTTGGCAGCCTCGCCGAGCAGCACCGTCGCGGTTCGGTCATCACCGGCAGCCTTCGCCGCGAGGCCCTTTCGGATCGTGTCGGCCAGCTTCACCTGGCCGGTGTAGTGCGCAACCGCAGGGTCGATTCGGGTGGTCAGATGGGTATCGGCACTCCAGACGGCCTTGACCAACGACTTTGCCTGCACCTCATCATTCACCACCAGATCCACCCGAGCAGCCAGCCGCTCGTTGCCGATGCCGGCAACCGGAACCCGGACGGCCACGTGGTAATCGCGACTCTCGTCGCTCCATGCCCCCGTCGGGAACTCGCGCACAAGGGGGCCGGTCTGTACACCGGTGTTGGTGAGGTCTTCGACGGCGGGTGCGACCTGACGAACGAAGAGCACCTCACTGCCCTGCGGCGTCCAGATGCGCAGCCGCGCGTCGGCCACGCCTCGGCTCATGGCTGCCTGCATCATCGCTTCGAAGTCGGCCTCCAGATCCTCCGGCTTCGCCACAATGTCGACGGTACCCATCAGCGCGGTCGAGATCTCGCGCAGCTCCTCCACCACCCAGTCCTCTCCAATGCCCCGGCAGTCGCATTGAAACTTGCCGCGAGCGTCGACCAGTGCCTGCGCCAGCGCTCCCGGGGGCTCGCCTTCGATCTTGCCGTCGGTGAGCAGAATCGCATGCCGTTGGGCGGCCGACACCTGGCCGAACAGCTCGGTGGCGGCCTGGATCCACGAGCCAATCGCCGTCGCGCCGCCGCTGCGCACCCGATCAACGGCCGTCAACGCTTCGCCCCGCGTGGTGGCGGTCATCTTGGCCATGCCCGCATGCGGCGGGTACACCATCTGGGCGATGCTGTGGCCGCTGACTATCGCGAACCACGTTCCGTCCACGATCTCACCGATGGCCACACGCGCTGCGCGACGGGCGGCCGCGATCTTGGTGGGTGGCATGTCCATCGAGCCCGATGTGTCGATGATGATGATCTCCGCCGCGTCGCCACTGGCGCCGGCCTTCCCTGCGCCCGAGCAGCTGACCGAGACCACGGCATGCGCGTCGGTAGCCCCATCGGCCAGGTATTCGTTCTGGAAGACCTCCGCCTTGAACTCAGCCACTTCGTAACCTCCCTGTCGGGTTTCTGAATCGTGTCGTGTCGTGTCGTGCCGTCAGCGTAGTGATGGCTCGTAGCGAGCAAGTGCCGCCGTGATGTTGTCGTGGCCGCCCTGACCGTTGGCGAAGCGAACGAGGGCCTCGGCGATCTCCACCGGTGCACTGTGACCCGTCGCCACCTGCTCGCGAACCAGCGACTGCAGCGCGGAGGCAAGTGATGCGTAGTTCCACAATCCGTCGCTGCACAACAGCAGCCAGCCGGCTGCACGCAGTTGCAGACTGGAGAGCTCTGGCGTCGAGTCGACCGAGTCGGCCCCCAACCAGCGAGTGATGGTGTGAAACGTAGGGTCGGTCTCGGCCTCGGCCGCGGTCATCCCGCCCTGGATGAGCTCAGTGCCGAGCGAGTGATCCAACATCAGCTGCACTGCGTCGCCGTCGTCCGGCAGCCAGTACGCGCGCGAGTCGCCGCACCAACCGAGTGTCACCACATCCCCATCGAGTACCGCCGCCACGAAGGTGCACGACGGGGGTTCGCTCGGGTTGCCGAGTGACCGGGCGACGCCAACGGCCGCCGAGTTCGCGTCGAGGCAGGCGCGGGTGATGGCCGCGCTCCAGTGCGAGACGGTGCCGGCCACGCCGATGTTGCCAGGTAGCGAGGATCCGGACAGCGTCGAGCACGACACGCGCGCTGCGGCGAGCGCAGCGCGGTCGCTGTCGGGCGCAGACGTCACGCCATCGCATACCACCAGCACGGCCAGCGAACGATCGGCCAGCGCCGCCAACGCCATCGCATCCTCGTTACGTGCGTGGACGATGCCCTTGTCGCACACACCGCCCACCCAATCGGCCGGCGTCTCTTGCCAGTGATCGCGAGCCGATGGCGCCTTCTTGCCGCACACCGAGCAGAACCCGTCGTCGACCACGGCCCCTCCGCACTCCAAGCACGTTGCGCTGCCAGTGAGAACGGTTGGTTCAGCGGCAGGCTCCTGTGGCGCAGCGACTGCGGTTGCAGTCAGTTGTGCGCCACAGTTCTCGCAGAACGCGTCGTCACCGGCAACCGGTTGCGCACACTGGGGACAGCTGAGGGCGACGTCATTCATACGAACGATCGCGGCCGAACAGCGTTGGCTTTGTCGACGAGCCGCACTCGCGCATCGTGGTCCTCGGTCAACCTGGCGGCATCGCGGTACGCAGCCTCGAGGGCTCGGCGCAACGGCAGCTCGACGGCTGGAACATCGCCGATCTGCACGTCGGTCTGGGGGCCGTGCGATCCAATGTGCTGCAACGAACTTTCCAATAGGCGAATACGAAGGTCGGCGTGCTCCACCGGCTGCAGCGACGCCTGATCCATCTCGTGCACGGCGCGACCCAAGTCGTCGAGTGCGTGCGCCGGGTCGAGCGCGGCGGCGAAGATGAGCGCCCTGGCACGGCGCGCTTCGCCATACGCACGACTGGTTGCCGGAATACGGTCAAGCGCCTGCAGCGCGGCGTCGCGCTGCCCGGCCTGCGACGCAATGCGTGCCAGCCCGAACTGACCAGACGCGACGTAGCCCGCATCGGTACGCGCGCACGTTGCGTACATCCGCTCGGCTACCTCGAGTTCGCCTGCCGCTTCGCATGCCGCGGCCAACGCCAGCTTCGGCGCCAGCTCACCAGGCAGCTGCCCGTACACCGCATTGAACGCCGCGACGGCCGCCCCTGCATCGCCACGGCTGAGTGCAGCCAAGCCTTGCAACCACACTCCGCGCCATTCCCACGGGTCGGCGTCGAGTACCAGCTGTGCCATCTGCTCGGCGAGAGTCGTGTTGTCGGTGCGCAGCGCGGCATCGGCTGTCTCGATCAGCACTGCGGTCGTCGTGTCAGGCGCACTGTTGAGCGCGACGAGGCGCGCCGCCGGGTCATCGGCGGTGACCGCCGCCAGCCAGGAGGCCATCGGGTCAGTGGCATCGACAGTCAGGCGCGGCAGGTCCCGCCACGTCAGAAGGTCGGCCACGGCAGCGGGTTGGCCGAACATTTGCGACGGCGTGCTACGCGTCACGGCCCCTGTGCCGACGGCGGCGGTGACCTCACGCAGCACACCGAAGAGTTGCTCGCGCATCTCGTCGGCGGTCTGGAAGCGGTCCTCCGGGCGCTGTGCCGTGCCCTTCTGCAGCCAACGGTAGAGCGAGTCGAACTGCCCGAACAACGGCACGTCGTCGGCTGACGGCAACGACGTTTCGAATTGCGCCTGGTAGCCCTTGAACTCGAACACCAACGTGGCCAGGGTGCGGGCAACCGTGTACAGATCACTGGCAACGGTGGTGCCATCGCGGGCAACTTCCGGCGCCTGAAAGCCGACCGTGCCATAGATCGGCGATTGGTCGTCGTCGACTCGCCGAACGCCGCCAAGGTCGATCAGCTTCATGCTGTCGCCCACCTGAATCAGGTTGGCGGGTTTGAAGTCGCAGTACAGCAGTCCGAGAACGTGGAGGTACCCGAACGCAGGAAGGATCTCGACGATGTACGCAATCGCCTGGTCGACCGGGATCGGCGAGAAGAGGCCGTTGTTGGTCTTCATCCGATCCTTGAGCAGGTTGTTCAGCGAGCGCCCACCCACGTACTCCATCACGATGTACGAGTTGCCGTGGGCAGAGGTGACGAAGTTGTAGATCTCGACGATCAGCGGATGCTCGACCTCGGCGAGGTACTGCTTCTCGGCCACCGCCGCGCGCGAGGCGTCGGGGTCGCCAGAGTTGAGTAGACCTTTGAGCACCACCCACCGATCGTTCACATTGCGGTCGCGCGCCAGGTAGATCCAGCCCATGCCGCCGTGTGCCAGGCAACCCATCACTTCGTACTGGCCGCCCAGCAGGTTTCCTGCAGCCAGTGTCGGCTCGAAATCGAACGGTGTACGACACTTCGGGCAGAAGCCTTTCGTGCGGCCAGGCGATCCTTCCCGAGAACGGCCCACAGCCGACTGACAGACACTGCAGTAGCGCTTCTCCTCCGCCACCACCGGTGGGTTCATCAGGCTTTGACGCGGGTCGACGTCCGGGATCGGCGGCACGTGCGTCAGCCCGGCGCCCAGGCGCGATGGGTTGGCACCGCCACCCAGCCGTCTCGTCGGGCGCGAGCCGGTGGGGCCACCACCGGGGTGACGCGACGAGCCCAGTGGCACGGTGCCGAGCAGACTGGTGGCCGATCGCGTGCTGGCACCCCCCGCGACCGACGCTGCTATTGCACCGGAAGTCGGCGAGGTCGCAGTTGGCGCTGCGCCGGCCGCGAGGCCGCAGACATCGCAGTATCCGTCGACAATGCCGCCGGTGCATCCTGGCTGCGAACACTTCATCGCGCCACCTCCTTGACCTTGGTGTTGACGAGGGCGACGTAGCGGTCGACGAGTTCGGTGCCGCGATCGAGGTCGCATGGTGCGGCCCACAGCACCGCCTTCGCCTCTTGGTACAGCGTGTCCAGTTCAGGTAGCTCCATCACGCCACCGGCAGATGCCTTGTCGGCGAATGCCTGTACCAGCCCGCGTAGTTCGTCACGCCGATCGAGCGCACCCTGAAAGCGACGCTCCGCCTCTGCGAGCGCAGCTGCCACACGATCAACCTGGGCCAGCACCGGCGTGATGCGACCGCGCATCGCAATCCAGGTCAGCCCGGTGACGTCGGGCAGGTTGGCACCAACTGTGGCGACCGACGGAACGGCGAGTGGCGGTGCCTGCAGCACCTTCTCGCGGCACCGCGCCGCCAGCTCCCGCACGTGTGTTTCTGTAACCGTCAACGCGTCGAGCCGAGCGCCAACTCCGCTCCACTCCTGCCCCAAACGGTCACGTTCCTTGGCCGCTGCTTCCAGGCTGGCGCGCACCGTGGCGGCCTCCTTGGCAACCTCATCCAGGTCGTCGCGACGGTTCAATTGCTCGCGGAGGTGGGCGACCTGAGTGGCCTGCATGCCGAGATCCCCGGCGAGCCGTGCGGCGATCGTGAGGTCGGCGTCGGCTGTCGCTGCGGCAGCCGCGGTGTGCAACTGTTCCTGCTCGCGCCCACCCACCGAAAGTTCCACTCGCTGCAGCACGGCGTCCAGCAGCGTCGCCGCGTCCACCAGCGAGTTGCCCACCAGCTCACCGAGGTCGTCGCGCAGCGGCTGGATGCTCAGCTGGTTCGCCGCCGCACGGTCGCGCTGCGCCAGCTCCGCAACCTTCTGCAACCGATCGGTGATGGCCTTGCGACACACAAAAGCTGCGGCCACATCCGCCTCATCACCGGCCGTACCTGCTGAGCGAACACGCTCCTCGAGCGACAGCAAGGAGTCGGTGCGAGCCGAAACCCATTGGTTCCAGTCGGCCAGCAGTTGCGTGATCTCGGTGGCAGTGGGAATACGGACACCGTTGCCCATCACGGCTCCACTCGCCCGTACCGCTCGGCGGGCGGCGTTTGTGGGCCCAGGGTGTCGAGTAGCCAGCGGTCATAGATGGCCTGCCAACGCCCGTTGGTGCGCATCTCCTCGAGCAGCGAGTTCACGAACTTGACGAAGTCGACGCGCTCGGCGGGCATTCCCAATCCGTACGGTTCCTTCGTGAAGCTGTCGCCAACCACCGCGGTCGCGGGGTCTTGAGCACCGAGCCCGGCCAGCACGGTGTCGTCGCCGGTGATCGCCTGCACTTCGCCGGCTTGCAGCGCGACCAGACAGTCACTGATGTCGGGCACCGCCACCGCCATGATGGCCGGGTAGTCGACCAGCTTCTCCTGGTTGGTGCTTCCATCGGGCACGCAGACCGTTGCGCCAGCGGCATTGAGCTCGTCGATGCTGGTGTACGGAGAGGTGGCTTCGACGAGCACTCGCTGGCCCGAAGTGTAGTACTCCGAACTGAATGCAATCTGCTGCCACCGCACGCAGTTGATCGTCATCGTGTGAGCCACGATGTCGACCTCGCCGCTGCGTAGCTTGGGAATGCGCTGGCTGTACGGGATGACCACGAAGTCGAGGAAGTCGTAGGCCGCGTCGTCATCGACGCCGAAGATGGCCTTTGCGACTTCCTTCAACATGTCGATGTCGAAGCCTTCGATCTCCCCCGACAGTGGGTTACGAGCACCGAACAGCAGCGTGTCAGCTGAGACACCGATGCGCAGCGCTCCGCGGTCGCGAATCTCCGCCATCGTCGAGCCGTCGGGCAGGTTGCCGGGCGAAGGGAGCGGGGCGTCGGGTTCGTACGACTTTGGCGTCGAGCCGTCGGTCTCCACCTCGTTCGCCGGACAGGTGAACTGCTGCGCATCGGGAGCAGCACTCGTCGTCGGCACCGAACCCTGCACTGCCGAGGGCAAACGGTCGCCACTGGCACATCCCGCGATCAGCAGCACCGGCAACGTGGCAAGGAGCAGTTTCGAGAGTCCGGATCGGGCGGTCATCGGTATTCCCTCAGGCGCTGGCTGTAGCCGGCGAGCACGAGTGCGGCAACCGTCAGGCCGGCGACGAAGGCAAGCGCCCGCAGCATTGCGAGCCCGTCGGCTGCGGACGACATCGCGCTGGCAGCCTGCTCGCCCAGCGTCGCCGCGGTGTCGCCACTGACGGTGTCAAAGTCGGCGAAGGCCAACGCCGCCTTGTCATCGAGGCTTGACTCGCGGGCGGCATCCCAATCGCCGGCATCGTCGCTCGTGCGCACCGACGCATGGGCCTCGGTGTAGTTGTCGAGGGGGCTCCTCAGACTGCACTCGCCAGCGACCGAGCACAGGCGGTCGAGCGCCAACTCAGAGGTCGAGATCGACGTCTGCCAGGCGCTGTCATCTCCTCCGCTGCCGCGGGCGATGAGGATGCTGAACTCCTGGGCGTGCGCCGTAAAGGAGGCCGAGCGCGCCTGGGCAGCCAGGTCGGCCGCCTGCAGATGACCAGCTGTCGCTTTCTCCGCATCCGACATCGCGGACGCCTGAACGGTGCCACCTACGATCAGCAGCAGCAGCGTCACGAGACCCGCAAGCGCCACCGGCACGTTCAGCAGTCGGCGGAAGCGCGCGGCCACCCAGGCACTGCCGGCGACCAGCATGATGACCAGTGGCCAGCCGGTGGCGTGCAACCACGCGCCAGCCCTATCCGCGCGGTCGAGATTGTCGTTGACCTGCTGGCGCAGCGAGGTCTGCACCGACTGCAGATCCGTCGCCAGCTCGGTGGACAGTGTGTTGGCCGTGCGTAGGTACGCAGCACCCACGGGAAAGCCCTGGCGGTTGTTGGCGCGAGCCTGCTCGACCAGACCCGAGTAGCGGCTGAGCTGGGCAGAGACACCCGCCAGCGTGGCAGCTTCGTTCGGCAGCACGCTGTTCGCGACCGAGACCAACCCGTCGCTGACGGCGGCAAGTTCGGAGGCGTAGGTGGCCCGCTTGGCACCGTCCTCGATGCCGCCGCGCAGATAGTTCTCACGAGCGATTGCGTCGGCGTGCACCAGCCGAACCTGCACATCCTGCACTGCGATCAGCTGTTGTGATGCCGCATCGGCTGCCCGCAGCGACGAGGCCCGACGGTCGACACCGGTTGCACTGAGCACGCCGAACAGCACGGCCACGACCGCTGTTGCAATCATCCAAGCCCGCAGCCGCGCACGTGTACTGCCACCCTTGGCGACACCGCGCACCATCGAGCCGAGCCAGCTCCCGACGCGACCGAGGCCGCGGCCGAGCGAAACCATCGCGGAACCCCCACCGCTGCTTTGCGCTCCTGCCACCACGCCTCCTCGATCTGGCATCCTAGGCGGCACGCCGACGTTCGTGGTCGGCGCGGCTGGCGCAGATGTCGTTCGTCTGTCCAACGGCTCGCTGAGTACGGTTCGACCCATGCCCAAGGCCTTTCTGCACCCGTTTGCCAAGCCCACTCGTGAAGAGTTCATCCGAATCGTCCGCGGCGAGGGTGCGCTGCTCTACACCGCAGACGGCAAAGAGCTGGTCGATGGCATGGCCAGCCTTTGGTACTGCGCCATCGGCCACGGTCGCCAGGAGATGGCTGATGCCATCTCTCAGCAGGTCTTCACACTGGAGGCGTATTCGTGCTTCGATCCGTTCACAACCGACCCGGCCGAGCAACTGGCGGAGAAGCTCCGCGAGATCGGGCCCATCCCCGGTGCGCGTGTGTTCTTCACCGGGTCCGGCAGCGAGTCGATCGACACCGTCATGAAGCTCGCCCGCATCGCCCACGTCCAGGCCGGTGAGGGGCAGCGCAAGCTGATCATCTCTCGTGTTCGTGGCTACCACGGCACGGCCTACGGCGGAACCAGCGCGCAGGGCATTGCGCCCAACCGCGAGAACTTCGGGCCCTTTGTCGACGAGGTGGTGCAGGTGCCGGCAGACGACATCGAAGCAATGGCCACACTGATGACCCAGCGCGGTAGTGAGGTCGCCGCCATCATCGCCGAGCCGGTGCAGGGTGCCGGCGGCATCTTCCCCGCCGAGGACGGCTACTTGGAGGGGCTGCGCAAGCTGTGCGATCAGCACGGCGCGTACCTGGTGTTCGACGAGGTGATCACCGGCTTCGGCCGCCTCGGTACCTGGTTCGGCGCGCACCACTACGGCGTGACGCCGGACTTCGTGACGTTCGCCAAAGGTGTCACCTCCGGGTACCAGCCGCTGGGCGGAGTCTTCGTCGGCCCACGCCCGTCGGCAGCGCTGGAGGCCAACCCCGACTTCTTCTTGCGCCACGGATTCACCTACTCGGGCCACGCCACAGCCTGCGCGGCCGCCCTCAAGAACCTGGAGATCATCGAGCGCGAGGGTTTGCTGGCGCAAGCCCTGCTGATGGGCGATCGTCTTGCAACCGGCCTGCGGTCACTCGCCGACGACGGCAGCATCGATCATGTGCGCGGCCTCGGCGGCATGTGGGCCGCAGCTCTGCGCCCGGACCAGAACGCAATGGCGATGCGCGATGCGATGTTCGAGGAGGGGGTGGTCTGCCGCGCTCTCAACTCAGACTCCCTGCTGTTCTGCCCCCCGCTCGTCACCACCGACGCCCAGATCGACAGGATCGTCGACGCCGTAGCCGTAGCCGCCGCCCGCTGACCCCTTCTGGTCGCGCTCTATCCACACTCAGTGTCGCTGTGACGCGACCAGAGTGGGATGACTGCGGCCCAACGACTCGACGACGTAGACCGGATCTGTCATGACGTCGGCAGTGGTGAACTCGATGACGGCATAACCGCGGTGCTGCAGATCGTTGCGCCGGCGGGCGTCCTTGCGACGGTCGGCGTCGGAGGCATGGCCCACCCGCCCCGACACCTCGACCACCACTCGCTGACTCTCGTAGAGAAAGTCGACTCGGATCGCCCGCGTCGTACGAGCCTTGAACGTGATCTGCGTCAGCGGACGTGGGAGACCAGCGTCGCGGACGACACGGAGGAACCGACGCTCGAGTACGGACTCGCCGCCCGAATCGAGCAGCAGCTCCCGCAGGCGCGGAATGCCGACCCGGCCAGATTTCGCCAACTCAGCCATTCGCTTGGTCAGCGTAGGGATCGACGTCAGTCGCAAACGGACTGCGCTGTCGATCGCGCGTTCCAGCTCGTGTGCCGATGCTCCCTGTCCAGCGAGGTCAATGATCGTCCTCGTCGCGCTCGTCACGCGAACCCCGTCCCTTCGGAGAAGATCCTTCGTCGACCAATCTCGGGTGAGCCGAACCGTCACTCCACTGGTCCATCGCCGCGCGTGAGGAACAACGAACTCCACGACGGACTGCTCGAATCCGTCCAATCCCCACCAGGCCGCAGCGGATCGTCCCGCAAGCGCCGCATTCGCACCCAACCACAGCGCGCCCGAACGCACTCGAAGCTCCCACGACTCTGGGGTCCCGACGTGCCGCCACACAGATGGCATCACCGGAATCCACTCTCCAGCGGAAACTCTGTATGCGAACTGACGACTGGTGAGCCCAGAGGTCTTCACGTCCTCGTACTCGACCACGTAGTGCTTCTCAATCGCCAGTTGTAGCAATGCTCGATCTTCGGTCTTCACATCATTACTGGGCACGGTGAGATGCGGGCTTCGGCAAAATCTCGTTCTGGTCGCGTCACATCCACACTGGTTGTGGACGTGGCCTGACCAGAATCACAGGAGAGCGGGGCAGTTGTGGTTACATCTGACGAATGGGCGCACTCGATGGACAGCACGTAGCCATCGACCTCGGATAGCGACAACCCCGTCGACAGACCTCAGTCGTTGGCGAGCAGGTTGATGAGGCTGCTGGTGTCCCAGCGCTTGCCGCCCCGCGCAATCACCTGGGCGTAGAACTGGTCGATCAGAGCCGTCACCGGCAGGCGGGCACCGTTTCGGTGCGCCTCGTCGAGCACGATGGCAAGGTCCTTGCGCATCCATTCGACGGCGAACCCGAAGTCGAATTCATCGCGCACCATGGTGCGCCCACGGTTCTCCAGCTGCCAGCTCTGGGCGGCGCCGTACTTGATCACATCGGTGACCTGCTCGGGGTCGAGGCCGGCCTTCACCGCGAAGTTGAGCCCTTCGGCCAAGCCCTGCACGATGCCGGCGATGAGGATCTGGTTGACCATCTTCGTCAGCTGGCCGGAGCCGGCAGCGCCCATCAGGGCACTGGCCTTGGCATAGGCGGCCATCACCGGCTTCGCCAGCTCGTAGAACGCCTCGTCGTCGGCACCGCACATGATCGTCAGCTGACCGTTCTCAGCACCTGCCTGCCCGCCCGACACCGGCGCGTCCACGAACCCGACGCCGAACTCGGCGGCGGCCTCGGCCAGCTCCTTCGCCACCTCTGCCGAGGCAGTCGTGTGATCGAGGAGCACGGCACCGGCGCCTGCACCGGCCAGGGCACCATCGGGCCCGTACACGACATCGCGCACATCGTTGTCGTCGCCCACGCACAGGAACACGAACTCCACGCCTTCCGCTGCCTCACGCGGGGTGGGCGCCGCCCGGTTGCCATACAGCGCAACCCACGCCAAGGCCTTCTCAGGCGTGCGGTTGTAGACGGTGACCTGGTGACCAGCGGCAGCAAGATGGCGGGCCATCGGCGTGCCCATCACGCCAAGGCCGATGAAGGCGACAGAACTCATTTGCCCAGTCTTGCCTTTCACGAAGGCACGAGCTGCACAACGCCGGATGAATCGCTGCTGAACGTTTCACAATCGGCCACGATCGCCGAGCTGTCACAATGAAGGGGTGATCGATCATCTCGTCCTCGCCACCCCGGACGTGGACACGACGTCCGCCGAGATTCGAAGTCAGTGGGGCGTTACCGTCGTCGCCGGCGGCTCGCACACCGGCCGCGGTACTCGCAACGAGCTTACCGGGCTGGGCGGCAGCACCTATCTCGAGATCGTCGGGCCTGACGCCGAACAACCGGAGCCCAACGGCCCGCGCCCGTTCGGTGTGGATCAGCTGACCCAACCGTCCTTCGTTGCCTGGTGCGCTCGCCCGGCACACCCACTCGACGACGTACTGGCGCGGCTTGCCGCACAGGGCGTTGAACTTGGCCCTGCGGCCGAGATGTCGCGACTGCGCCCTGATGGTGTGCAGCTGAACTGGCAGCTCACGTTTCCGCTGCTGGACGCGCCGCACCGTGGTGCGCTGCCGTTCTTGATCGACTGGTTGGACTCGCCGCACCCGACCGCGTCGCTGCCCCACGCCGCGCAACTCATGTCGCTCCACATCGTCCACCCGCAGGCCGACATGATCCGCACAGTGCTGGTGGAGATCAGCCGAGGCGCCACGGGCCTCACCACCCTCATCGAGGTCGAGGAGGGCATCGCGCGTCTCTGGGCGGAAGTCTCCACTCCGCGCGGCGTGCTGCTCGTCTGACCGTCAGCCGACGAGGCTGGCCATCAGTTCGTCGACGATGGACAGTGGGGTCCGCGGGTGCATGAACACCAACCGGCCCATCGGCTCGCCGTGATACGTACTAGGCGCGACGAAGGCAACTTGGTCGCGCAACAGACTGGCCGCCCACGAAGCCCACTCGTTGCGGCCCCAGCCATCACGCCGGAACAGCACCACGCCCAACTCCGGCTGCATGATCAGCTCGGTCAGCGGCTGGGCATCCAAGGCCTCGGCCATCCGAGCAGCCAGCACGATGCCGTGGCGAATGGCTGCCCGATGCGCTTCCACACCGTGGAGCGCCATCGCAAACCAGATCGGTAGCCCACTGGCACGTCTGGTGAGCTGATAGCCCAGATCGCACGGGTTGTAGGCGTCGTCGTCGGTACGCAGCACCTCGATGTAGGGGCCGTGCTGTGTGTGCGTCTCGCGAGCCAATCGTGGCTGGCGGTACACCAGCGCACATGAACCTGCGGGGGCGAACATCCACTTGTGCGGGTCGACGATGAACGAGTCGGCGCGCTCGATGCCGTCGAACTTCGGCCGCAGCTCTGGCAGCAGCATCGCAGTGAGCCCGTAGGCACCGTCAACGTGAAACCACGCTTCCAGCTCCTGCGCAACCTCGGCGCAACCAGCAAGATCGTCGATCACACCGGCGTTCGTGGAGCCGCCCGCTGCCACGACGGCAGCGATGTCGGTGCGGTCTCCGATCACCGCCCGCACCGCTGCACCAGTCAGCCGACAGTCCCTTCCGGTCGGCACCTCCAGCGCATCGAGACCGAGAATGTGCAACGCGTTGTTGACCGACGCGTGAGCGGTATCGGCCATCACTACCGTGCGCCGCCCACCGGCCTGGTCGCGAGCGACTGCCAGCGCTGACAGGTTGCCGATGCTGCCGCCACTCATGAAACAGCCGCCGGCGCCGGTTGGCATGCCGGCGGTGCGGACCAGTAGATCGATCACCTGGTTCTCGGCCGCAACGGCGCCCGCGCCCTCCAACCATGACTCGGCGGAAAAGTTGGCGGCACCGCACAGCGCGTCCATCCACACGCCGGCCACCGACGGCGACAGCGGGATGAATGCCAGAAATCGCTCACTATCGAGCCCGATGTTGGCGGGCGCCATCACATCGCGGAACATGTCCCAGGCACGATCGAGACCCAAGCCCTCTTCGGTGATCGACCCGGCAAGGGCAGCGTCCAGCTGGCCCTTGTCGCCGATGACACCGACACCGGAGTGAGCGATGCGAGCGCGAATCCACTGAACCGCGCGCTCGTCAAGATCGCCCGTCGCGCTGTCAGCGCCGTGCAGGCCTGGGTCGTTCATGGATTCGAAGTAGCTCACTCCGGCGTGACGTACGAAGCGGTGATGCCGCCGTCGATGATCAGTGACTGGCCGGTCATCCAGCTCGACTCGTTGCTGGCCAGGAACAGCGCCCCGTTGGCAATCTCGACCGGCTCTCCGAAGCGACCCATCGGTATGTGTACCAGCCGACGGTTGCGCTTGGCATCGTCGCTGAGGAACTTCGCCAGCAGCGGGGTCATGATCGGCCCTGGGCACAGTGCATTCGCACGCACACCCTGGCGGGCGTAGATGACGGCGATCTCGCGGGTCATGGCCAGCACAGCACCCTTGGACGCGGTGTATGCGATCTGCGGGGTCGCTGCACCCATGTGCGCCACGAACGAGGCAACGTTGACGATGCTGCCCGCCTCGCCGCACTCCTGGGCGCTGGCCTGTATTGCCGGAATGGCGTACTTGCAGCCCAACAGGGTGCCAAGAACGTTGATGTCCATCGTCTTCTGGTAGGTCTCGACGCTGGTCGTCACCGGATTGTCATCGTCGCCCAGCATCACGCCTGCGTTGTTGTACAGCACGTGTAGGCCGCCGTACGTCTCGACGGCAAAGTTGACCGCGTTCTCCACCGACGCTTCATCGGTGACATCGCAGCGCACGAAGCTCGCCTCGCCTCCTGCAGCGGAGATGGCTTCGACGGCGTCATCGCCGTCTGTGATGTCGGCGATCACCACCATTGCGCCCTCAGCAGCGAACCGCTCGGCTCCTACGCGACCCAAACCCGACGATGCACCGGTGATGATGGCAACTTTGCCTGACAGACGACTCATGGCGTGTCACGGTAGCGGACGAGGGCAAACTGGTCAGCAATGACAGATGTGACTGCAACGCAGTGGCGGGTGATGACCTGGAACATCCTCGGTGCCCACCACCCCGACGTCGCCGAGATCGCTGCGGTCATCCGCGAGCAGCAGCCTGACGTGACGTCGTTGCAAGAGGTGCAGCGCGCACAGCTGCGCCGACTGGCCAAGCAACTCGGTTGGCACTACGCCTGGGCCCGAAAGCACTACCCGTATTCGCCATTGCTGTGGTGGCGTGCCGAGGGCATCGGCATCCTTTCGCCGTGGGCAGTCTCGGAGCGCATGCGCACCACTATCTCCCCAGGTGTCAGCACATGGATCTACAAGCATCGGGTGCTGCTGGCGGCCACCATCACGCGCCGCGACGGCACCCTGCGCGTGTTCAACACGCACCTCGCCAGTCACGATGCCGATGAACGGCTGGCACAGGCCAAGCGGGTTGCAGACAGGGTGCGCGCCGATACGTCGCGATGCACGATTCTCACCGGCGACTTGAACACCACCGACAACAGTGAGATCGAGGTACTGCGCGAGTTCCGGGCGGTCGGCCTGACCGACGCAAGCGGGACCGTCAGCAACCCCTCCATCGCACCGTCACAGCGCATCGACTATGTACTGCTGCCGGCAGCAGCCACCACGCTCAGCTCGCACACACCCGCTGGCGGCGAGCTGTGGGCCCGCCTCAGCGACCACCTGCCGGTGCTCGTCGAGTTTGCGGTCGAACCCAACTGACAGGTGGTCCGTCGCAAGATAGGAGCGGTTCGCTCTGCAGCCTCGGCGCTGTGTCACGGCATAGAAGAGGGTTCCGTCTGTGATGTTTCAGCACAGCAGTGGGGTTCCGTCTGTGCCCTGACACAGATCCAAGAGCGTCCACCAGATCTGTTCGCTGGACAGACCTTAGAGTTGCTCATGGCTCGCAGTGATCGCCCGCTTCCACCGCTTGTGCCGACCTCTCTGGAGTCCGTTGTACTGGACTGCGTGCCGCACGGCGAATGGGACAACGCTTTGCTGAGCGGCACCCTGGCTGCCGACTTCGACGAGCCCTTTTTGCTGACTCAGGCTCGCATCGAACGGGCGAGTTTGGTCGGCGCGTCACTCGCCGGTTCCCGGC
>Ga0105047_10003182_pt1 | contig 29035 bp, 28 predicted proteins | sample MAT04_FD_78384 | JGI IMG/M metagenome (GOLD analysis project Ga0105047, IMG submission 78384) | Freshwater microbial communities from Lake Fryxell liftoff mats and glacier meltwater in Antarctica - MAT-04 (megahit assembly) | ecosystem: Environmental > Aquatic > Freshwater > Ice > Liftoff... | reverse complement strand
GATGCGGAACTGAGTGAAGCAGTACGCACCCGGATGCGGGAACTGGTCCAGCGGCGGGCGCAGTCCGAACCGGTGGCGTATCTGGTCGGACATCGCGAATTTTTCAGTCTTGATTTCGCCGTCACCCGAGACGTGCTGATCCCGCGTCCAGACACGGAAACGCTGGTGATCGCCGCCCTGGACGCCGCCAAGCCGCTCACTGAACCGCGGCTGCTCGATCTGTGCACCGGTTCCGGCTGCGTGGCGATTGCGTTCGCCAAGAATTGTCCGGCGGCCAAAATCACAGCGACCGATATCTCTTCAGCAGCAATCGCGGTGGCGACCGAGAACGCCACGAAACATGCGGTGCAGGATCGGGTGCAGTTCGCCGCCGGTGATTTATTCGCCGCGATCCCGGCGGAATCGCGGTTCGATGTCATCACCGCCAATCCGCCCTACATCGCCACAGCCGAGTTGCAGACATTGGCACAAGATATTCAGAAGTATGAGCCGGTGGGAGCATTGGATGGCGGGCCGGACGGTCTGGAGTTCCTCCGGCGGATTGTAACCGATGCGGCCGGATTTCTCGCGCCGGGCGGATCGCTGCTCATGGAGATTTCCTCGGAGCAAGGTCCGGCTGTGCTGGATTTGATCCGCCGGGATGGCCGTTATACGGGTGAAAATCTGCTGAAGGATCTCGCGGGAAAAGCCAGAGTGGTCACCGCGAAAGTTCCGGGGTAAAACATTTTCTCGCGAAGCGGCCGGAGACGGTTTTCAACTTTGCAAAACACGATGTTTCCGCATGAATTGTGACGATGGACTTTACAGCCTGGCAGTCTCTCTGTTATCCCTCCCAGCATGACGAACAACACCCTCAAGATTTTCGACCCCGACCAGGAGCCTCATGGGATGCGCGTGCTCATCACGGGCGGAGCCGGCTTTATCGGCAGCCACATTGTCGATGCCTGTCTGTCGGCCGGACATCAGCCGTTCGTGATCGATAACCTCAGCAGCGGCTCGCCGGAGAATCTGCCGGACGGCGTGAAGCTGTTCGAGGTCGATATCTGTGATCAGCCGCGGTTGTTTCAGGTGTTTAACGAAGTGAAGCCGGATGTCGTCTGTCATCAGGCGGCCCAGATGTCGGTCAGCCGTTCGGTCCGTGAACCGGCGTTCGATGCGCAGGTCAACATTCTCGGTCTGGTGCAGGTGTTCGCCGAGGCTGCCCGCGTCGGCAGCCAGCGGATCGTGTTCGCGTCCTCGGGCGGGGTGCTGTACGGCGATGTCAGCGAGCCGGCCCCGGAAGAAACGCCTTCGGCCCCCATTTCGCCCTACGGCATCAGCAAATGGGCCGGCGAAAAGTATCTCGAATTTTTCGTCCGGGAACACAACATCACCGGCGTGGCGCTGCGGTATGCCAACGTTTACGGGCCGCGGCAGAACCCGCATGGCGAAGCCGGGGTGGTCGCCATCTTCTGCAAGAAGATGCTCGCGGGCGAAGCTGTGACCATCAACGGCGACGGCAAATTCGATCGCGATTATGTCCTCGGCCCGGATGTCGCCGCCGCGAATGTCAAAGCATTCACGGCCGACATCCCCGGCAACTTCATGGCGTTCAACATCGGGACCGGGATCAAGACCGACGTGAACCAACTGGAAGCTGCCGTGCGGGCGGAAGTGCAGAAACTCTCCCAGGGGACCCTGCCAACACCCCATCACGGTCCCGACCGCGCGGGTGACTTGCGCTCCAGCGTGGTCGACGCAACCCGCGCCGGCAAAGTGCTGGGCTGGAAACCAACCGCGACATTGGCGGATGGGGTCAAGCAAACGGCGGCATGGTTCGCGGAGAGGGTGAAATAGCGTCTTTAAGCCCGTTAGGGCGATAGAACATAGCCCAGGGCGTCAGCCCTGGGAAGTTGTCGAATTGCGATCCGAAGCCCCGGCAGGGGCGACAGAAATGACCATGTTGCGTATCGGTTGAATCACACAGAGCATGTGGCAGCTCTCTGTCGCCCCTCCGGGGTTTGCCGATAACACGTCAGGCGGTCCCAGGGCTGACGCCCTGGGCTATGTTCTGTCGCCCTTCGGGCTAAGGCTTGCCTGACCTAATGAATAAATAACAGACTTGCGGCAGGGCAAGAAATAATGAGCCACACCTACACACGATTGCTTTACCACATCGTCTTCAGCACGAAACAACGACATCCGTGGATCACCGAGGACGTGCGAAACGACCTGCACGCGTACCTCGGCGGCATCGTCCGCAACATCGAAGGGACCGCGATTTCTGTCGGAGGCGTTGCCGATCATGTTCACATTCTGGCGAGCATCCCGGCGAAAATCTCCATCTCGGATGTAGTCCGCACCATCAAGGCGAACTCCTCGAAATGGATGCACGAAGTGAAAACCTTACGGGCCTTTCAATGGCAGGAAGGTTATTCTGCGTTCACGGTCAGTGAGTCGAATCGGGAAGCGGTGATTCGATACATTGAGAATCAGGAAGATCATCATCGGCGGGGTTCTTATCAGGACGAATTGATTGCACTCTTGAGAAAACATGGCGTAGAGTTTGACGAAGCGACGCTATGGGCTTGAACTGAATCTCTGTCGCCCCTCCGGGGCTTGTTGATATCACGATCTTTTCCCAGGGCTGACGCCCTGGGCTATGTTCTATCGCCCTACGGGCTAAGAAGCCCCGGCAATCGCACGGACGCCAATATGACCAAATACCTCGTCACCGGAGCCGCAGGCTTCATTGGTTCGCACACGGCTCAGCGGCTGCTGGCGCGGGGCGATGAAGTTGTCGGACTCGATAATCTCAACAGCTATTACAACGTCCAGTTGAAGCAGGATCGGTTAGACCGGCTCATCGGCCAGCCGGGGTTTACGTTTGAGCGCATCGACCTCGTGGATCGCGACGCGCTGAAAACACTCTTCGCGCGGGAAAAGTTTGAGATCGTCATTCATCTCGCCGCGCAGGCCGGGGTGCGGTATTCGTTGACCAATCCCGAGGCGTATGTCGACAGCAACCTGGTCGGGTTCGTCAACATGCTGGAGGCGTGCCGGCATCACGGGGTGAAACATCTCACGTATGCCTCGTCGAGCTCCGTGTATGGTGCCAACACATTGATGCCGTTTTCGGTGCATCACAATGTGGATCATCCGGTCAGCCTGTACGCGGCGACGAAGAAGGCGAATGAGTTGATGGCGCACACCTATAGCCACCTGTACAAGTTACCGACAACCGGCCTGCGATTCTTCACGGTGTATGGGCCGTGGGGCCGACCCGATATGGCGTTGTGGATTTTCACGCAGGCGATTCTAGCGGGCAAACCGATTCAGGTGTTCAATGAAGGCAAAATGCGGCGTGACTTCACGTATGTCGACGATATCGTCGAAGGGGTGATCCGTACGGCCGATCATACGGCGAGTCCCAACCCGGCGTGGACCAGCACGCATCCCGATCCGGCGACGAGTTTTGCGCCGTACCGCGTCTATAACATCGGCAACAATCAGCCGGTGGAATTGATGCACATGATTGAGGTGCTGGAGCACCATCTCGGGATAACGGCCGTCAAAGAGATGCTGCCGATGCAATTAGGCGACGTCCCCGCAACCTTTGCGGATGTGGACGATCTTGTCGCCGATGTCGGCTTTCAACCCCGCACCAGTATTGACGAGGGGGTGGGAAAGTTCGTGAAATGGTATCGGGAATATCATAAGCAAGGTTAGAGGTGAGATTTCAGGGGTAGGGATGAAAGATCGAAGATTAGGGATGAGGGCAAATTGAACCTTCATCTTTCATCCCTGATCACTCCATCGGCCCTGAACCTCTAGCCCTCTGCCTCTCATTTTTGATTTTGGCAACAAGGCTCCTCCATGCGTATCGTGATGATCGGCACCGGCTATGTCGGCCTGGTGACCGGAACGTGTTTCGCCGACAGCGGCAATGAAGTGACGTGCGTCGACATCAACGCCTCGAAAATCGACAAGCTGAAGCTAGGCGAAATTCCGATCTATGAGCCGGGACTGACGGAACTGGTGCTGCGGAATTCCAAAGCCGGCCGCATGCAGTTCACGACCGATCTGGCCGCCGCGGTGAAGAAAGCGAATTTGATCTTTCTGGCGGTCGGCACACCGCAGGGGGACGACGGCGCGGCCGATTTGTCGGCGATCTGGAAGGTGTGCGAAGCCCTGGCTCCGCACTTGCCGTCGGAGGTCATCGTGGTGACAAAAAGCACGGTGCCGGTGGGGACGAATCGCCGTGTGTTCGAGATGCTGAAATCGCTGACCGGCCGCGAGATCGATGTCTGCTCGAATCCTGAGTTTCTCAAGGAAGGCTGCGCCATCGAGGATTTCACCAAGCCGGACCGCGTGGTTGTCGGCGTGGCGCGGCCGGAAGTCGCGGGGGTGATGCATGAGTTGTACAAGCCATTCCTGCGGACCGAGCATCCGTTCCTGACGATGAGCTGGGAAAGTGCCGAGATGACGAAATACGTCGCCAACTGCATGCTGGCGACGAAGATCAGCTTCATCAACGAAATGGCCAACTTGTGCGATGCGGTAAAGGCTGATGTGAATGATGTCCGCCGCGGGATCGGGCATGATCAGCGGATCGGGTTTCAGTTTCTCTTTCCCGGCGTCGGTTACGGCGGCTCGTGCTTTCCAAAAGATGTGCGCGCACTGATCGCGATGTCGAACATGCACGACCTGCAACCGCGGATTCTGCAAGCCGTCGATGAAGTGAACGATCAGCAGAAACAGGTGATGTTTCACAAGATTCGGAATTATTTTCAGAGCGATCTGGCGATGCGGCGGATTGCCATCTGGGGGCTATCGTTCAAGCCCCGAACGGATGACATCCGCGAAGCGCCGTCACTGGCGCTGATCGACCAGTTGCTGGCGGCAGGTGCGCAGGTCCGCGTGCATGATCCTGTCGCCGAAGCGAATGTGCGGGCGATTTACGGCGACAAGATCGAGTATTTCCCCCACCATTATGACACGCTGGAAGGGGCCGACGCGTTGTGCGTTGTGACGGAATGGCAGGAGTTCCGTAATCCGGACTTTGAATATCTGAAGCACAAGCTCGCCCGTCCGCTGATTTTTGACGGCCGCAATTTGTGGGACCCCAAGCAAATGGCCGCGCGGGGATTCACGTATTATGGCATCGGCCTGAAGGGCTGATATTTTTGCAGGGTTTGCCGTGTCCGCGAGGCGAATCATTCTCGAACAAATAGAAAGTAGGAACGATGAAGTAGGAATTCTGAATCAGAAAACCGAGCGGACCCGTTCTGTTTGATTCATCATTCGCACTTCATCATTCATAATTTGCTTCCATGACCACCATTCTCGTCACCGGCGGGGCCGGCTTTCTCGGCAGTCATTTGTGCGAGCGGTTGCTCGAGCGCGGTGATGATGTCATCTGCGTCGACAACTTCTTCACCGGCAGCAAGGAGAATATCCGCCATCTCCTGGGCAATCCGCGGTTTGAAGTCATCCGCCAGGACATCGTCCATCCGTTCTTTGTCGAATGCGAGCAGATCTACAACCTCGCCTGCCCGGCGTCCCCCGTGGCGTATCAGTACAACCCGATCAAAACCATCAAGACCTCGACGGTTGGCATGGTGAATATCCTGGGGTTGGCTAAACGCTGCCGGGCGAGGATTCTGCAAGCGTCGACTTCGGAAGTCTACGGCGATCCCGATGTGCATCCGCAAACGGAAGATTATTGGGGCCACGTCAATCCGCTCGGCCCGCGAAGCTGTTACGACGAAGGCAAACGCGTCGCCGAGTCGCTGTGCATCAACTACCACTTGTCGCACAAAGTGGAAGTCCGCATCGTGCGCATTTTCAATACCTACGGCCCGCACATGGACCCCGACGATGGCCGGGTGATTTCCAACTTCATCACGCAGGCATTGCGCGGTGAACCGATCACCATTTACGGAGAGGGGACGCAGACTCGTTCGTTCTGCTACGTCGACGATCTGATCCGTGGTTTCATGGCGATGATGGATCAGGATACGGAAATCGGCCCGGTCAATATCGGCAATCCCGGCGAATACACGATGTTGCAACTCGCGCAGGAAGTCATTCGCGAAACCGGTTCTAAGTCGCAAATCGTGCATGTGCCACTCCCCGCCGATGACCCGAAGCAGCGCTGCCCGGACATCACGAAGGCGAAAGCCGTGCTGGGCTGGGAGCCGAAAATCTCGCTGCAGGAAGGCCTCGTCAAAACGGTCGCCTATTATCGCGATCTGCTGGCCCGCGGTGGCCGCAAAAAGTTGAAGCGACAAGGAGGGGAGTGAGAAAAGGATGAAGGATGAAGGATGAATCAATCCCAACGACGATCCAGGCTAAGCTGATTCCGCATTCCGCATTCAGCATAGGATCGCTCATGCGTCGTGGCATTCTTCTCGCCAGCCGGCGATACAAGTCGTCTGCCAGCACCTACTGCCAATTGAAGACAACCCAATGGTTGGTGATCTCTTGTCGACGCTGCCCAACACTGTCAACTTGCCGCACCACTATCTGAAATCGGTTCTGGACAGTCTCTGTTAGATCTGCTCGAACGGGGGGAATGACCATGTCTCGATCAGTCGATTTCGAGATGTATGTGATTCGCGTCATTGCCATGTCCCCGATGCTGCTGGTGATGCTGGTCGGGGTCGTGATCGCGATCAAACGGCTGCCCCGTCATCCGCGCGCGTCCTGGGCGTTGATCGCCGCCTTGGTCTTGGCGGGTTTCAATACGCTGATTCTGCCGCTGGCGATGCAGATGTTTTTCCAGGCGTTCAATAGCTTCCAATCGACAAATGAACTCTGGCTGCGGACGCTGATCTTTACCATTCCGCCCATGATCGTCGGCAGCATCTCCTGGGGCCTGATTTTCTTCGCCGTGTTCGACCGCCCGGAAATGACGAAGTTTCTTTCGGAAGACGATCCGGACCGCGATGTGCTGGATCGGTGATTTCGTAGGGTTTGCCGAGGGCTTTGTCGAGGCGAACCGTCCTGCATTGGAAATTGCGCGGAACGGTTCGCCTTCCAGAGCCTCGGCAAACCCTACGAAAGCCAAAACGCGCTCCGCTCCAAGGCGTCGCGTCGCGGCTAACCGGGGGATGGGTTACAATCGGGACTGCAACAGCGCCATTCGCGGAGCATCCGTTGGAATCCAGTCCGTTTCGATTGATACGTAATCTCGGGCGCAGCCGCGAAATCGTGGCGGTGCTGCTGAACCACGGGTTCGGCGATCTCGTCGACCGTGCCGGCGTACGCCATTACTGGTACCGCTGGCGAAAATGGTTCTCGCGGAAAGGGCATGCGCCGCGGCCCGTACCTCACGTCACCACGGTCGAGCGCGTGCGGCTGACGCTGGAAGACCTGGGGCCGACGTTTATCAAATTCGGCCAGGTGATGAGTACGCGCCCGGACTTGGTTCCCCCGGCGATGATCGTCGAACTGCAAAAGCTGCAAGAAAGTGTGCCGCCATTTCCCAGTGATGATGCGGTCGCGTTTCTCGAACAGGAATTGGGGCGACCGCTCGATCAGTTGTTCGCCCAGTTCGACCGCTCGCCGCTTGCCGCGGGGTCGCTGGGGCAGGTCCACCGCGCAACGCATTTCAATGGCACACCCTTGGCGGTGAAAATTCGCCGACCCGATGCCGTGCGCGATGTCGAGCGGGACGCCGCGCTCATGCTCGAACTGGCGATGCTGGCGGATCGGCACATCTATGAAACGCGCGTGTTTGATCCGATTGGCCTGGTCAACCATTTCACACGGACGATCCGCCGCGAGCTGAACTTCGCCCGCGAGGGCCGGACAATGGACGAGTTCCGGCGAATGTTCAAAGACGATCCAACGCTGTATGTGCCGACCGTTTATCAAGACATGACGACCGAAGCCGTGTTGACGATGGAATTCGTCGAGGGATTGCGGATCGATCAACTGGAACACGCCGAGTCGCTGCGCGGCACTTCCGCGCAAGTCGCCGCATGCGGCGCGAAGATTTTCATGAAGCAGGCGTTTGAATTCGGCGTGTTCCACGGCGATCCTCATCCGGGCAATATCCGCGTGCGAACCGATGGGACGGTATGCCTGCTGGATTACGGCATGGTCGGCATGCTGGACACGAAGATGCGCGAGCAACTCGTCGATTTGTTCGTTGCGGTCAGCCGGCAGGATGTCGATTCCGCCGTGGATCTGGTGTTGGAAATCGGTGAAGCGGTGCGGGAAGTGGATCTGCCGTTGTTGCAGGTCGATATGCGGGATTTCGTGGCGAATTATTACGGCATCGAACTAGAACGGCTGCATGTCGGGCATATGCTGTCCGATTTCGTCGGCATTCTGTCGACGCACGGCATTCGCAATCCTGGCAGCCTGATGCTGTTGATTCGCGCGCTGGTGACGTTGGAAGGGGTGGGTCGCAAACTCGATCCGGAGTTCAATCTCGCCGGGCATTTGCAGCCGTTCGTCGAATCGGTGGTCAAAGAGCGTTATCACCCAAAACGCATGACCGATAAGGTGTTGCATGAAGCTCGTGAACTGGGCAAGTTGATCGGGGTGATGCCCAAGCAGCTTTCGACCACGCTGAAAAAACTCAGCGAGGACGATCTGCATATACAGCTGCAGCATCAGAATCTGGACCGACTCATCAATGAAATGGAGCGTGCCAGCAACCGGCTGGTGGTGGGGATTGTGGTCGCCGCGCTGATCGTCGCCTCGGCCCTGATCATCTCGCGCGGCATGAATGTGGTGTGGATCACCACGCCGATTTATCTGCTTTCCAGTCTGCTTGCCGTCTGGCTGGTGTACGGTATTTTCCGCAGCGGCCGCTTGTGATTTGTTCGGAGCACCGCGAATGCCATTCGCGACTTTCAAATCCGGACCGGTTCATCCAAAGCCGCGGTGAGGACATCGGTCATCAAGCGCTGTGCGGTCGCTTCGTCGTCAGGTAACGATATTCGGCACGACCACGATGCGTCGGACCCGGGGTCCGCGAACACGATGGCCGACATGTATGCGGCGATGAGTTCCGCCGCGGAGTTCTCGCGATGCCGTGCGGAAATCTGGTGCGACAGCACGGATTCGAAGTTTGGCAACACTAGTCGGCCAACACGTTGCGCTTGTTCCCCAGCGAGGCAGATTCGTAACGGACGCCCCGCCAGTTTCGCGCGCAATTGGCGAATCGTGGTTCCGAACACGGGATGAATTGTGTCAGGAATCAATTCCACCAGCGGATCGAGTACGAACCGGCGATGCCAGAAGGCAGGGTGGGGGACCGTCAGCCGGGGCGATTCAAGTATCAGGTCGCCATACAGCAACAGGTCCAGATCAAGCGTGCGCGGCCCCCAATGCAGGGTGCGGACGCGGCCGCAATCGTGTTCAATCTGCTGGAGCACCGATAGTAAAATGTCGGCGGCGAGGGATGTTTCAAACACCGCCGCGGCGTTGAGAAACGGATCACCGGCAGCGGCTCCCATCGGTGTCGTACGGTACAACTGGCTACCGGTGACGCCCGAGATTTCATGATGCGCGGTCAACAGTTCGAGCGCCCGGTCGAATGTGGCTGGCACATCGCCGAGGTTCCCACCCAGAGAGATCGCACACGCTGCCATGCGTGGGAGGATGCAGAAACGTCATCGAGTGGTCAAGGTGACCGGCGAAAATTCTTCGGAAGACGGGTGGGATCAATTCACCCCGTGAGCCTTCATTTGGGTGTCGACTCGGCCGAACATGCCGTTGGTCGCATTTCCGAAGTTCGCCACGCCGGCAATCACAACCAGCAGGATCATGGCCAGCATGACCGCGTATTCGACGGCGGTGGTGGCCTGCTCATCGTGCAGAAATCGCAGAAACCAGTGCTGCCGTGGCATATCGCGGCCCTTCGCAGGAAATCAGCACACCCGAGTGCCGATGCGTTGTGTCGTCCACATCAACCCTAGGTTCTGTGGCGCGCCGGTCAAATGAAATTCAGGAATCACCCGGAAAGATGTGAAAAAGAGGTTCGTGCCCGCCTTGGTCATGGAATTGTCTGGCCAAAATCGGGGGCCAATGCGGCGACATGGTGGGGGCATTTTCCGGCTGAATTCCAATGATCGTGGCCAGAAACTGATTTTGCTATGGGAAATGTCCGCGAGCGGGTATAATCCTCAACTTACGATTCCCGGCGATGTCGACCGGGGAGCAGGATTGCGCGCCAGCCTTACACAGGAGCCAGGGGTCTGCATGCCGAAAGAAGAAGCGATGGAAGTTGATGGCGACGTGGTGGAAGCCCTCGCCAATACGCAATTCCGGGTGGCACTGGAAGGTGGCCATACGGTACTCGCCCATGTGGCCGGCAAGATGCGGAAGAATTTCATCCGTATTGTGCCGGGAGATCGCGTCACGGTGGAAATTTCCCCGTACGATGCGAACCGCGGACGCATTGTTTTCCGCGAACGTTGAGATGTCGGCTGTCGCAGTCCAAATGCCGAATCGCTCGCGGGGCGTTTGTCATTTGGATTTGAGACTGGGAGCTAGGGTTCTTGGACGCATTGCCGTTCGTGCAGCTCTTTTCGGACGGTGCCTGCCGCGGGAATCCCGGTCCGGGTGGCTGGGCGTACATCCTGCGCCATCCTGCCTCGGGCACCGAAAAAGAAGGTTCCGGCGGCCAGACGTTGACGACCAACAATCAAATGGAATTGATGGCAGTCATTGCCGGGCTGGAAGCACTCAAGTCGCGCTCGCAGGTCGAAGTCATCACCGACAGTTCCTACGTTTCCAAAGGCAGCTCCGAATGGCTGCCCGGCTGGAAACGGAATGGCTGGCGTCGGCGTGAGGGGAAGGCTTGGAAGCCGGTGAAGAACGTGGAACTCTGGCAGCGGCTCGATCAATTGCTCGCCGGCCACGAAGTCCGCTTCACCTGGATTCGCGGCCATGCGGGCCATATCGAGAACGAACGCTGCGATGTCCTCGCCGTGGCGGCGTCGCACCAGTTTTGATGACACCCTGCTTCGTAGGGTTTGCCGAGGCTTTGCGTGGCGAACCGTCTTCGAGTTCAAGATTTCGATTGAAGCCTGGTTCGCCTCCCATAGCCTCGGCAAACCCTACAAGGAAGGCTCGTGCATCCAGCCGAAGGCGAACAGCACTAATCCGGCTGCGGTCGCCAGCAGCAGCATCCGCAGCGGTTGGAATTCCGCGAGCACCGCGATCCACGGACGCCAGCGCGACCCGCCCACGGCTAACGGGTCGGTTTTCATCGCCCCAATGTTGGGCGACAACGTGAGCGCGGAATCGACCGAGAGGATTTCCTCGCCGGGGCGGACGGCGTCAAACTCCATCCGCGCCATTTCCGCCGCGAAATGGGGATCGTGCTCGAGCGCGGCGATAACCCGCTCCAGTTCCGCATGATCGCGTTCCAATTGCAGCAATTCATGCTGCTGGGCGAAATGCTGATCGCACAACGCGAGATATGTCGACAGTTTCGGCGACAGCGACACGACCGCGAATAATCCCGCGGCGGCCAATAGCATGAGCCAGAACGTCAGCGAAATCGCGACACCCGACATCGGCCCGGACTGTTCAGTTGAAGTCGACATCATGTCGCTTGCGCTTTACGGATCACTAGATAACACCCATCCCGCAACTTCCCACTCGTGTTGTCTCAGAGTTTCCACCGTCGGGACTTGAGGAAATCTCAACGCCGCCAACGCAATTCGCGACTTGGCCGCGGAACATGACGACCCTACGGATCACAAAGCCCGGCGATGGCATCGCCGGGACCGATTGCGATGCCGCGTGGTCCCGCCGACGACGTCGGTGGGCTTTGCGTTCGCGACCAATTTCACATGGAGTTGGCATCACTGCGATGCACGGACGAGAACCCAGGCGAACAGCGCCACCCAGATTGCAACGAACAGCAGCGGCACCGTGAATGCCAGCGGGCGGGCAATCGACAACCCGTCCACCCGGCCGGGGGCCGCGTACGCCGCGACCGTCTGGGCATACTCGGGCACGGCCCGCTTGATCCGTTCATGCACAAGGACGCAGTAACGCCAGTGCCGGATTTGGACGCGCAGCCAGAGGAGCGCGAAGACGAGGCCGACCGCCGTGAGCGGGGCGAACAGCCCAGGAGCCGGTTCCTTGTGATACAGAATGGCAAACACGCCGAGCAGCCCGGTCTGGACGGCGGAGAAGTAATTCAGCCGATCATGAAACAGCCGCTCCTCATGCATCCCGTGCATCCACAACCGATTGATCTGGTCCGGGTGGAGGGGTGCGTCGGCCGGGTCAGGTCGGTGTTCCGTCCGTAGCCGGGATGAGTCGCCGAGAGTACTCTCCACTGACCGTCCTTTGTTGTCGACCCCATGGCGCTTCACCGAGAACTCAACTTCTCAGAATCTTCTCCATCGCCTTGCCCTTGGCCAGCTCATCAATCAGTTTATCGAGCCAGCGGATCTTCTGCATCAAAGGGTCGGCAACGTCTTCCACGCGCACGCCGCACACGACACCCTTGATCAACGCGCAATTTGGATGCAGAGCCGGTGCCTCGGCAAACAATGTCTTGAAGTCCACTTCCCGCTGCAACTGCTGCTGTAAGCCTGCTTCGCTGTAACCGGTCAGCCAGCAGATGATTTGATCGACTTCCGCCTGCGTGCGGCCCTTGCGCTCCGCCTTCTGGACGTAGAGCGGATAGACGCCGGAGAACTTCGTGGTGAAGATGCGGTGTTCTGGCACTGTTACTCCTGATTCTCGGCTGGCCGAGACGCCTATGACCGATCCATGTACCGGCACTCGGGATAGCGGCTGCACCCCAAGAAGTAGCCGGGAATGGTTGGGTTCCGGGCCGTCCGCCAGACCATCCGGGACTGGAAGCCGCGGGCCGCGCAACGCGGGCATAAAATCTCACTGACGCGCAAATCCGTGGGGGCTGACTCCGATCGCTGCTGGCACGACACACACCGAGTCGTTTCAGGGAGCGCATCCATTCGCTCCGGCGGGATCGGCCGGCCACACCCCACGCACGGCTGGACCGGCACGTCGATCACATCCCCCGCGCCGAGATCCTCGGCGGACAGTTCGGGCGGCATGGCGAAGCCCGAGGCCACCATGTCCGCCTCATTGATGCCCCACGTTGAAATCGCCTGCTTGAGCCGGGTGTAGGCCCACTCGTGTTCCGTCTGAGGCGGTGCTGCACCCCGGCAGACAGCAACAAAGTGCCGCTGGGCCACGGTCGTGGGGGCTCGGCTGCCAGTGTCGAGAGCCTCGTAGAATTGGTAGTGGGCTATCAACAAGCGCCTGTCGTCGTCGCTGATGGTTGCTGTCGCATCCATCGCAAATCCTTCGCCGACCAACGCATTGGCTCATTTGCAGTGGCCGCTGGTAAGACGGACTTCTGAGAAAACGTGATGCAATGGGTGGCCCAAATGCTGCTCTGATCGTCTGGGTTCACCCACCATTCAGGACATTCAGCATCATCCGTGCGATGCCACGGGCGTGAGTTTGTAGATTCGCGCCATCCTTCCGGCAGCCTGAACGTTGCCTGCCCGGAGCAGATCGCGAATGTCGTCTAGCTTGGATGCATCATCAACCGACAAACAGGGAGACCAATCGTCGTCAGATTCCACGAGGTCGACATCGACCTCCGCCACATATCCACCTTCATGGATGTACTTCGTTCGCGTTTTCATCGACGTCTCTCCGTGAAGCCAGTGCTCCATTTCTCAGGGTCAGGACGATACGCAGTCACTAATACAGCCGGTCTCTCGTGACCCTTCGGAATTCCCCAGACGACGTGGATCGGTTGACCAACAGAGTCACTTTGCAGCACCAAGACCGACGGCCCTTTGCCGAAGGTTGGATAGTCCTCCACGAGGATCGCGGTCGCAACACCGCCCAACACTTCGCGCACGCGCATGTTGTCCTCGACCATCTCATCGTAGCCATGCTCCGAGATGCGCACATCACCGGCCTCAATCAATCTTTTGATTTTCTCCAGTGTCTCTATGTGAGGCTCCTCAAAGTTGCTGCGGCAACTCGGTGGTATCTATCGACTGGACCGCGACGGCGATGACACGAGAGAACGAAGCGGGTGGTCCCGCCGACGCCGTCGGCGGGCTTTGGTCAATCCATCCTTACAGCGTGCCGCCGTATTTCGCGTCGCTGCCGAGGATTTCTTCGATCCGCAGCAACTGGTTGTACTTGCAAATGCGGTCGGTCCGGCTCGCGGAGCCGGTCTTGATCTGCCCGGTGTTCAGCGCGACGGCGAGGTCGGCGATGGTGGTGTCCTCGGTTTCGCCCGAGCGGTGGCTCATGATGGCTGTGTAGCCGTTACGGTAGGCGGTCTGCACGGCGTCGATGGTTTCCGTCAGCGTGCCGATCTGATTGACCTTCACCAGGATGCTGTTGGCGACGCCCTTCGCGATCCCTTCTCGCAGACGGCGCGAATTGGTGACAAACAGGTCGTCGCCGACGAGCTGGCATTTCGAGCCCACGGCGTCGGTGAGCATCTTCCAGCCGTCCCAGTCGTCTTCCGAGCAGCCGTCTTCGATGGAGCAGATCGGGTACTTGTCGACCCAACCGGCAAGGATGTCGACCATTCCCTGCTGCGAAATCTGCTTGCCTTCAAAGTTGTACTGATTCGTCTTGGCGTCGAAGTATTCGGTCGCGGCACAATCGAGGGCGATCTTAATCTCTGTGCCGGGCGTGTAGCCGGCTTTCTCGATGGCGGTCAGAATCAGTTGGATGGCTTCTTCGTTGACCTTCAGGTCCGGCGCGAAGCCCCCTTCATCGCCGACGGCTGTGCTCATCTTCTTGTCGTGCAGCACCTTTTTCAGGTGATGGAACGTCTCGACACCCGCGCGCAGGCCGGCGCTGAAGGAATCGAACCCGACCGGAACGATCATGAATTCCTGCATGTCGAGGCCGTTGTCGGCATGCGCGCCGCCGTTGATGATGTTCATCAACGGCACCGGCAGCGTGTTCGCCCCGACGCCGCCGAGATAGCGGAACAACGGTAACAGGCTGACTCTGGCCCCGGCGTGGGCGCAGGCGAGCGAGACCGCGAGGATCGCATTGGCCCCGAGCCGCGATTTGTTCGGCGTACCGTCGAGGTCGATCATCGCCTGATCGATGCCGGCCTGGTCGCAGACATTGAATTCGATGATGGCGTCGGCGATTTTCTCATTGACGTTTTCGACCGCGGTCTGCACCCCCTTGCCGAGGTAGCGCTGCTTATCGGTGACATCGCGCAGTTCGCAGGCTTCGTGGGCACCGGTGCTGGCCCCGCTGGGGACTGCGGCGCGGCCGACGGTTCCGTCTTCGAGTTCCACTTCGACTTCGACGGTGGGGTTGCCCCGGCTGTCGAGAATTTCCCGGGCATGCACTTCGGCAATCGCCATACTCATATCGTCGGTTCCTTACATGTTTAGATGGGTCAGTTTGGACGGTCAGTATACACGTCGAGGCAACCAGCAACCAGCAGCACGGATTGAGCCGCTGGCGTGGGCACAGTACAGAATGTAAAGCACTTGCTCCGCAGGTGCAAAAAACACTTGCGGAGCAAGTGTCCTACATTCTCAAACGAGACCACAACAGCGGCGGGTGGCTGGGGCGCTCTCGTGCCTTCCAACCGAGATCGACATACATGGCCCCAGAATCAAGTGGAACTGGGGACACGCGCGTCGATATCAATGGTCAGCGCCAGAGCGCCCCAGCCACCCAAGTCCATTGGATTTCAAACTGTCCCACCACCGGCGGTCTGGTCGTGGGGGAACGATTTGCGGTATGATAACATCGCCGAATGGTGATGGACGTGAAATTCGAGGCGAGGCGGCGGACGTGGCTGGTGGTTTGAACTTTCTTAAGCAGCTCTTTCAATCCAAGGCGACCGCCAAGAAGGTCGACATCGCCCGGCGTTTTGAACTGATCGGCCGCGTCGGTCAGGGCAGCATGTCGAAAGTCTGGCGTGCCCGGGATTCGCTGACAGGTCAGATCGTCGCCTTAAAAGTCCTCGATCTGGTCAAAACCAAGCGGCTCGAATCCCGCTTTATTGGCCTGAAAAAGCCGACGGAAGGCGAGATCGCCTTGCAGCTCAAGCATCCGCATATCGTGCGGACGCTGGAAGCCGGCATCACCACCGCCAACGAACAATTTCTGGTGATGGAATTCATCGACGGCCTCGGGCTGAGCTATCTCATCGACACTCAGAACGATGTCATGCGCGAACATCGGCTGCGGTTGATGATCGAACTGGGCGAGTCGATCGAGTTTTTTCACCAGCGCAACTGGATTCACCGAGACATCTGCCCCCGCAATGTGCTGCTCGACCGGGAAAACTCAATCAAGCTGATCGACTTCGGGCTGGTCGTGCCGAATACACCGGAGTTTCAGGCTCCGGGGAATCGCACGGGCACAGCGAATTACATGGCCCCGGAATTGATCAAGCGGCAGCGCACGGACCAGCGGATCGACATTTTTTCCTACGCGATGACGTGCTTCGAGATGTGGGCGAAACGTCTGCCCTGGAACGCGGAAGCCACACTAGATGCGGTGGTGCAGCACATCAACCTGCCGCCCACCGATATCCGCAAGTTCGTCCGCCGGATGCATCCGACGCTTGCCGATACCATCATGCAGGGGTTGGAGCCGCACCCGGACGACCGCTGGCAGACGATGGGTGAAATGCTGGCTCCGTTGCGACAAGTCTATCACGAGTCGCAGAAGCCCGACTGACCGCCCTGAGATCCAGCAGATGTTCCCACTGCCAGATGGTCCCACTGCAATCAGGACGAGCGATATGACCATGCGAAACACGGAATACGAAATGCGAATTACAAAATCGCCGATACGCGATTGTCACACTCACGCGTCAATTTTGCATTTTGCATTTTGCATTTTGCATTTTGCATTCTCCTCGCTCGAGACAAACGGCCATCTTCCTACGACGATTTCAAACTGACAGCATTTCGACATGCAGGAGACCGTCGTCGTTCCCCAACTCCCGCAACTTCGTTCGCCCGCCGGCGGGCCGACTTCGGCTTTACGTGATCTGAATCCGTCGCAGCGCGACGCCGTGACGACCTTATCCGGCCCGTTGCTGATTCTGGCCGGTGCGGGAACCGGGAAGACGCGCGTCATCACATTTCGGATGGCGGAATTGATTCGCCACGGAGCCGACCCGGATCGCATTCTTTCCGTCACGTTTACCAATAAAGCCGCCCGCGAAATGCAGGCCCGTATGGCGGTTTTGCTCGGGCAACGGCTCAAACGCAAACCGTGGATTTCCACATTTCATGCGCTGTGCGTGAAGATTCTGCGGGACGAGATCACTGTTCTCGGGTATCCGCCCAAGTTTGTGATTTACGATCGGGGTGATCAGGAATCCGCGGCGCGCAAAGCGCTGCGGGAGATTCGGGTGACCGACGCCGCTTTACGGCCGGGCGATCTGCTGATGCACATCAGCCAGTGGAAGATGGTCGGCATCGAACCGGATGCCGCCCGCGAGTTCGCGGATGATGACCGCAGCTTTCTCGCCGCGGCGGGTTATCGGCGTTACCAATCGCAGCTGCGCGCCGCCGGGGCGGTCGACTTCGACGACCTGCTGTTGTTGACGGTAAAGCTCTTCGAGGAGTTTCCCGATGTGCTGGAACGGCAGCAAGGCCGATTTGATTACGTGCAGATTGACGAGTATCAAGACACGAACGATATGCAGTTCCGGCTGATCGAGTCGCTTGTCCGGCCGCACCATAACCTATGTGTCGTCGGCGATGATGATCAATCGATTTATGGCTGGCGCGGGGCGGAGGTCCGGCATATCCTCGGTTTTCATGAACATTTCCCCGGCGCGAAAGTTGTCCGGCTGGAAGACAATTATCGTTGCACGCGCGGCATCATCGCGCTGGCGAATAAACTGGTGAAGAAGAATCTCAGCCGACATGACAAGACGCTGGTGGCTCACAAATCTGGCGAGAATGATGTCACGATCCGCGATTATGCTGATGAACAACTGGAAGCCGAAGGTGTGGTCCGCGAGATCAATTACCTGATTGCGCAAAAGGGAATCGCGCCGAAAGACCTGGCGATTTTGTTCCGCACCAACGAACAGCCGCGGCTCTTTGAAGCGGAACTCCGCCGCTTGAAAGTCCCCTACACGCTCATCGGTGGGCAGTCGTTTTTTGATCGCAAGGAAGTTCGCGATGTGCTGGCGTATCTGCGGGCCATGGCGTTCCCGTCAGATGAAATGTCGCTGTTGCGGATCATCAATGTGCCGGCCCGCGGCATCGGGGAAACAGCGCTTGATAAACTTTTGACACGAGCCGTCAAGCAGGGACAATCGATTTGGGACGCGATCCCCGAGAGTGTCGCCACGAAGGAGATCACACCGAAAACAGCGGCCGCGGTCGAGCAGTTTCGGAATCTGGTGCAGGATTTTCGTCGCCGCAGCGATCAACCGGGTGTGGACCTGGCCGGCCTCCTGGACGAATGGCTGAATGTGATTGACTACGATGTCGAGATCTGCCGGCAGTACAAGGAACCTGCACAGCAGGAAGCCCGCCGGGCCGTGCTGGGCGAATGTCGGCAGGCGTTGCGTGAGTATCAGGCACGGACGCATCGGCCGTCGCTCGCGGAGTTTCTCAACGAGACGGCATTGACGGGCCGGGATGACACCTTCGGTGACGACAAAGAAATGGAATCGAACACTGTCTGCCTGATGACGCTGCACAGTGCGAAGGGATTGGAGTTTCCGCGGGTCTACCTCGTGGGCTGGGAAGAGGGGATCATGCCGCATCAGCGATCCGTGGATGCGGACACGCGGCAGGCGATTGAAGAAGAACGTCGGCTGGCATACGTCGGCATCACACGCGCGCGTGATTTCCTGACGATTTCGCGGGCACAAACGCGAACGAAATGGGGCAAACGCCGCGAATCGCCCCCTTCGCGGTTTTTGCTGGAGTTGGAAGAGGATGAGTTGAAAGTCGAAAGTTCGGTGGTCGGCTAAGCGCAAGCGTGGGGATGCCGTATTAGGGATTGACGTTAAAAATGTCGCTTATTTTGGGAATCGATACCAGTGGCCTCGCGGGGAGCGTGGCGTTGAGCCGTGGCGAGACGGTCCTGTCGCTGCGCGCGCTGGAGCAGGCTGGTCGGCGACATGCTCAGACGCTGGTTGCGGAAATGGCCGCGCTGCTGACGGCTCAGCAACTTTCGCCGCGAGATCTGAACGCGGTCGCCGTGACGCAGGGACCGGGCAGCTTCACGGGGCTGCGGGTCGGCATTGTCGCTGCGAAAACGCTGGCCTATGCGCTGAAAGTACCGCTGATTCTGGTCGACTCATTCGATGTGATTGCCGCGCAATGCCCGGCCGATTGGAATACCGTCTGGATTGTCGACGATGCCCAGCGCCAGGAACTGTATGTGGGCCGCTATCTGCGTGGTGATGCAGGTCTCTGGCGGCTCGAAGGTTCGCGATTCATCACACCGGCTCGTGATTGGCTGGCATCGTTACCGGTTGAGGAAATTGTCATTGGCCCGGGAACAGCTCGACTGGCGGCCGACATCCCGTCGCCCCGCATTCAACGCGAGATCGAATATACCGTACCGCGGGCCGAGACCGTCTGCCGCTTGGCGAATCGACGCTTGATCGCCGGCGAAGTGAACGATGTCTGGACGGCGACTCCATTTTATATTCGCGTCAGTGGGGCGGAAGAGACCGCGGCCAAACGTGCGGCGGCGAAATGATCATTCGGTTTAACATGCGCCCGAGTCATGCCCACTAGCATTCATCACCCCGTGCGTTTGAGTGACGACGAATTGCTGAGGCAATGCGCGGTGCGGCATACCCGCCGGCGTGGTCCTGGAGGTCAGCATCGCAATAAGACAGAATCCGCTGTGGTGATCCGTCACGAGCCGACCGGGCTGGAAGGTCAGGCTGCGGAACGCCGCAGTCAGGCGGACAATCATCGCAACGCGGTGAGCCGTTTGCGGATGACTCTGGCGGTGAAAATTCGCTGCCCCGAGGATGGTGCCGCTGCCCCCAGCGACTTGTGGCAAAGTCGGTGTCACAACGAGAAGATTGCGTGCAGCGATACGCATGAGGACTTTCCACTGCTGATCGCCGAGGCGCTGGATGTGATTGATCAGCGGCAGGGGAATTTGACATCCAGTGCCGAGCAATTGGGCTGTACCCCCTCACAACTCCTCAAATTTCTCGGCAAAGAGCCGACGGCGATCCTCAGTCTGAACGAGTTGCGGCGACGTTCCGGTTTGCCGCCGCGAACCGTTTAGGTCACAATCCAACAGAGGAGACTCGACGGGGCGTGACTCGTCGGCCTGCGGATATCCAGGAAGGCGTGTCGTGACTCGAAACGGACTAGCGCGGCGATTGCGTCCCGGCCTGCTGCTGATCGGCATTGCCGCGATTTTTTCGCTGATCTACCTGAACGTGCCGATCTTCAAAAATGCCTGGTCGCCGTCCGGTCGCCTGCTGTTCTGGAGTCTGCAAGGTCTGATCGTGGCGGTCGGACTGGTGCGCCTGGCCATCGAGCTCTTACCCGATCGCAGCCGATTGCAGCTTTCCAGCCTGCGTCGCAGCCGGGTCTTCGTCCCCAAAGAGGGGCTTGTGTATCTGGTGATCATGATCGTGCTGTTCATCGGCTCGTTGCTGGGCCACACGAACATGCTGATGCTGGTCTTCGCCATGCTCGCGGGGCCATTCGTGATCAACGGCTGGGCGACATTTGCGATGCTGAAGCGATCGCAGGTCTCGCGCGCCGTGCCACGCCGTGTGATGTCCGGCGAATTATTCGCGGTGGAAGTGACGCTGAGAAATCTGCGGCCGTGGATGTCGCTGTGGATGATGCAGGTCCGCGACATGATCTCAGGCGCTGGCGAACTGCTCGAACCGACGAATCTCTTCACCAGCGTACCGCCCAACGGTCGACAAACCGGACATTACACGCTGCGGCTCCGGCATCGGGGAGAATACCGGTTCGGCCCGTTGAGATTGTCGTCCCGCTTTCCTTTGGGGCTGATCGAACGCGGTCAGATTTATCCGATGCCCGACCGAGTGCTGGTCTATCCTCGCGTTGGCCGATTGACGCGGTCCGCGCAACAGCATCTGTTAGGCGCGGCGGAACTCAGTTCCGAACGCCGGGCACGCAGCGGCGTGTTTCATGACGAGTTTCATCATCTGCGTGAGTATCGGGCGGGTGATAATCCCCGCGCGATTCACTGGCGGACCTCCGCCCGCCGCGGCTCGCTGATTCTCCGCGAGTTCGAGCAGAATCGGGAGCAGCATTTGTGTCTGCTGCTCGACCTTTGGCAGCCGACGAATGCCATCACGGCGGATGATCGCGAACGGACGGAATGGGCGTTGAGTCTCGCCGCGACAATCTGTTTGGAACAGCGCCGACTGGCCCGCGATTCCCGCCTCAGCCTCTACGGCGACGGGCGTCAGACTCTCATTTGGGAAGGTCGCGCCACCGCTGCCAGCCTGGAATCTTTATTGGATGAATTGGCGGTGATCGCCCCCGGACCGGCGAACCATTCGGCCGATCTTTGGACTCGGGCATGGCAGAATAACGCGGTCTCCACCCGCTATGTGGTGATCTCCACACGGACCACGAATTGTGAACAATGGCAGGAAACACAAACCGGCCAGATGCCGCCGCATGTCGTCTCAAAACTGCAATGGATCTTCGTCGATCCGGCGGAGATGACCAGTTGGGTGAAGTTTGAAGAAGCGTGACGGAACGACAACATGCATGCGAATATCGCTGAATTGGATCGCATCTTCAAAGTCAGCCTGTACGGACTGGCGATGTTCGCCGGGCTGATTCTCGGTCTGGCGGAAAATTCGTGGCTGCCCTATGTCACCATCGTGATGGCCGTCGTGGGCTATTGGTCGACGGAAACACCCGGCCGTTTCGCGTTGGGGAACAGTCTCTCGAATGCCGCCGGGATTTTGGCCGTGATTCTCGCCGCGTTCGAGTTCTTCGGCAACAACCCGGAAGGGCGGCTGCTGGCGGGCACCCATCTGGTGGTTTATGCGACGTGGATTGTCTTTCTGCAGCAAAGTTCCATCCGCAAATACTGGTCGATCTGCGCGCTCAGCGTGTTGCAGGTCGCCGTGGCCGCGGTGTTGACCAACGACAGTTGGTACGGCGGCTCGCTGGTGGTGTTCGCCGTGGCGTCGATGTGGACGCTCGCTGTCTTTTCCCTGTATCACGCGGTCGAGCAGCAACAACAGCCCGTCCTCGCCTCAATCCCCGCTTCCACAAACGGCCCGTTTCGGTTCGATCAAGCGGTGAGTGATGCCGGGAATGGAATTCAATTCGATGGATATGCCCGTTGGATCACCCCTCGCTTCATCAGCGGGATCGCCTCGTTAGCGCTCCTGGCACTGGTTGTCAGCGCCGCCTTTTACATCTTGACCCCACGAGTCTGGATCGGCCAGCGATTCAGTTTTGGCGATTCGACGGAAGAACCCGAACTTGGCCGACGCAGTACGACCGGTTTCACGCAGAGCGTGACGCTCGGCGAAATGGGCACGATTCTGGAAAGCCTCGAACCGGTGATGACCATCGAGGCTTACGATGCCCGCAGTGGGAACGACCGTTCCCTCTCCGCCCTGGAACTGGCCCAGGCCTTTGGCTACGACGAACCCCTGTTTCGCGGCGGAATCATGACCGCATACGACAGCGGCACCTGGCAGGCCGATAGCTTCAACGATATTCCCGAGCGCTTACAGCGGACCCCGCCCCGCGCGGACTTGCGGCAGAACATCGCCCTGGAACCGGTTGCGGGAGAAATTCTGTTTTGCTTCGGTACTCCCGTGGCCTGCGAGATCGGCAATGATCGGTTAAGGGCCTCCTACAACCGACTGACGGGCGTCCTTCGTCACGGCCGTCCGTTTTCCGAATTGCGAGGAACCGTCTCGTATCGGCTCTACACCGACGTTCCGCCCGACTCGCCGGACGGCATCCCGCGCATCGAACCACGCTCTTCCGTGCCCAGATCATTACGAATTCGGGATCATGCCCAGGAGCGGTATCTCAATCGCTGTCGCGACTTACCCGCCGACTCGCTCAGCCGGTTAATCGACCTGGCCCAATCACAGCGGCAACAGGAAACAGACCGTCTCGGCCGACCGCCCACGCCGGTGGAGATGGCAGGCCGGTTGGAGCGTTATCTCCGCGATTCCGGGCAGTATCAGTACACGTTGAAATTGACGAGAGTGGACAAGTCGATCGACCCGGTTGAAGATTTTCTCTTCAACCACAAGACCGGGCATTGTGAATACTTTGCCACGGCATTGGTGCTCATGCTCCGCGCGGTCGATATTCCCAGCCGCTTGATGAACGGCTTCAAAGGGGGAGACACGAACTTTCGCGGGCAGATCGTAGTTCAGCAACGGCATGCGCACGCCTGGGTGGAAGCCTGGGATGATGACGGCAAGTGGATGGTACTCGATCCGACACCGGCCAGCGCGCGCGCGGAAAGCGTGCAGGAAGTCGCCGGGCAGTTGTCGTTCGGAAAGCGTCTCCAGGCCTTCTTCACGGGATTCTGGTCCGACTGGGTCATGAATTTCACGCCGGACCGACAGCGGGAAGAACTGTACGAGCCGCTCAAAGAGTTTGGGCAAAAACTGATGGCTCAGGCGGAAGATGCGACGCTCCGCGGTCCGGGCTTGAGTGCCCTCTGGGAGTTTCTGACCAACCCGCGCGAGTGGTTCAGCATCAAAGGGGTGGCTTTTCTCGTGGGAATTGGTGGTGCGATTTATGGACTGAGGTTTCTGGCGCGTTGGATGGGTCGCTGGTGGAAAACGGCTCGTCAACGTGATGCCAAGTTGGCGGCCAGTCGTATCCTGATCCCCTTTTATGAGCGATTTATCGATCAGATGCGTCATCGCGGATTTCTCCGCCCTGCCGACCGCACACCGGCGGAGTTCGCGCAGGATGTTTCACGTCTACTGACAGACACCCCCGCCACCGCCGATTTGGAACGCTTGCCAAGCTGGATTACCGAACTGTATTACCGAGTTCGCTACGGCGATCAGGAGTTGAGCACTGCCGAAGTGGCCACGGTGAATGCGGCGCTCGAGCAACTGGCAATAACAAAGAAATGACTGCGAACCCGCAAGCGGGGAATCACGCGAGCATTTTGTCGACGACGGTCCCGGACACATCCGTCAGGCGGAAGTCGCGGCCGAGATGTCGATACGTCAGCTTTGTGTGGTCCAGGCCCAGGCAATGCAGAATGGTGGCCTGAATGTCATGTACATGCACCCGATCTTCAGCGGCGTGGTAGCCCAGTTCATCCGTGCTGCCGAGAATATGGCCGCGTTTAATCCCGCCGCCGGCGAACAGCATGGTGAAACCAAACGGATGATGATCGCGGCCTTCACTGCCGGGGTTCACCCCGCGGCGAACTTCGTTCATGGGCGTGCGACCGAACTCCCCTCCCCAGACGACAAGGGTTTCCTCGAGCAGCCCGCGCTGGTCGAGATCTTTAATGAGCGCCGCGGCCGGTCGATCAGTCATGTCGCAATCAATCTTGAGCCGCTTGTTGAGCGCTCCGTGATGGTCCCATGTCGAATGATATAATTGCACGAAACGCACGCCCCGTTCGACCATGCGGCGGGCCAGTAAGCAATTGGAACCGAACCAGCGGGTTGTCTCGTGATTGAGGCCGTACAGCTCCTGCGTTTCGGCGGTTTCCTCAGCGAAATCGACAAGATCCGGCGCGGCGGCCTGCATGCGAAACGCGAGTTCATACGCTTCGATCCGGGATGCGATCTCCGCATCGCCCGTGGCCTGCAAGCGAGACTGATTGAGTTTCCGCAAGGCGTCGAGCCGTTGCCGCTGCATCGTGTTGGTCAACCCCGCGGGATTGGACAGATGCAGAATCGGATCGCCTTTGCTGCGGAACGTCACGCCGCGATAATCCGAGGGAAGAAAACCGTTGCTCCATAATGCGGTGCCGCCATCCACCCCTTCGCCCGAGTTCGACAGCATGACGACGAAGCCGGGGAGATTCTGCGATTCGCTGCCGAGGCCATACGTGACCCAGGATCCCATGCACGGATGCCCGAACAGGACCGAGCCGCATTGCATGAGGAGCTGGCCGGGGTCGTGATTGCTGGTGTGGGTCCACATCGAACGGACCATGCACAACTGGTCGGCACAGGAGGCGAGGTTTGGCAGATAGTCGGAGAAATCCATCCCGCATTCGCCGTGCTTCGAGAATGTGCGCGGGCTGCCGAAGCATTTCGCGCTCGTCTTGATCAGTGCATCATCCAGGGTTTGCAGAAACGAAGCGGGGACGGGTTCACCGTGCAGCCGATTGAGCTCCGGCTTGGGATCGTACAAATCGAGATGACTGGGGGCACCGGCCATGAAGAGGAAGATCACGCTTTTCGCTTTGGGGGCGAAATGTGATAAGCGGGATAACATCGGCCCGCTCGCGGTATCGGTGTTCGCCGCACGGCCTTCATGGGCCAGCAGCTGCGACAGCGCGATCGTCCCCAGTCCGCAAGCCGATTGCTGGAGAAAGTCGCGACGGGGAGTGGAAAAGGGAGCATTCATGAGATAGTCAACGATCGTGGGGAGGCGAGGCGTTCAATCTCGGGTAATGAATTCATGTAGATTCAAAATCACACTGGCGGTGCTGACCCATGCGGCCTGTTCGATCCGGGATGAATTGTGAACCGGTTCCGGGACGAGTTTGGCCACCGTTTCCGGTTGCTGCGATAACTCGGCCAGCTGAGTTTGATAATATTCGACCAGCACGGCCTGTTCCTGTGCTGACGGCGGACGTGCGACGGCCCAACGGAACAACTGATTAACCCCAAGCTCCGGCGTGGCGTCCGTTTCCGTTAGCACTCGTTGCGACATGGCTTTCGCCGCTTCAAAGAAAACCGGATCGTTGAGCAGCGTCAGTGCCTGCAACGGCGTGTTCGTCCGATCGCGCCCCGTGCAGATCGCATTCGTCGGCGGAGCGTCGAAAGTCACATTCTGCGCGAACGGCGAGAGCCGGGCGATCCAGGTGTAAACGCCTCGGCGGTAGCGGTCGGCCCCTGTGCTCGACTTCCAGCCGTGCTGATAAAATCCTTCGTTCATCACCTCATCGGGTTGCGGCGGAAATACGCTGGGACCGCCCAGAGAATCGGTCGCCAAGCCGCTGGCGGCGAGGGTGACATCGCGGACTTGATCGGACGTGAATCGCAACGCGGCTTGCCGGGCCAGCCAGCGATTCTGTGGATCACGCCCCGCGAGTTCCGGCCGTGCCTGTGACGACTGCCGGTAGGTGGCCGAGGTCATGACCAACCGGTGCATCGCCTTGGTACTCCACGATTGCCGGCGATATTCGGTCGCCAGCCAGTCGAGCAGTTCCGGATGACTCGGCGGTTGGCCGCGCAGACCGAAATCGCTGGGCGGGTCGACCAGTGCTCGGCCGAAAAATTCCTGCCACAATCGATTGACCACCACGCGGGCCGTCAACGGATTCCCATCGGCCATCAACCACTTCGCCAGCTCAAGACGCGTCGGAGGGATTTCAGGGGCATACTGAGCATTGCTGGGACTCTGAACGGCCACGAGGCGAATGTCTTTGAGTGTGACCGGCAAGAATGCGAACGTATCCGCTTGAACGGGTTCACCCGGTACGCGGAATTCGCCCCGCTGATGGATGTGGACCGGCCGTGAAAATCTCGCCTGCCGCATCGTGGGTGCGCGAGTCGGCCACGCGACGGTTTTCTTCAGTTCATTCAACTTCGCAGGTAATTCGCCGAGCTTCAATTCGCTGAAGCGTTTCCCATCAACAACGGAACCGCTGCCGAGGAAATAGTCCTGCAACCGGGCATGTTCATCCGGCGTGCGCTGGTCCCACGGCGTGCGGGCGATCACGGTTCCTTCGAGCTGTCCTTCCCCCAGGTTGCCTCCCCACACCAGTCCCAGAACTTCCCACTGACGATTCCAAAGCGGGTCACTCTCGGGGTTCGCGAAGGCTTCGAGGAGCTTCACTTCCCACTGCCGCTGCAACTCATCCAACCCCGGCTGATAGGGTGCGATCACCGCAACGCGCTGGCGAAAATATTCATCCTGCCTGGCTGCCAGACCATCGGCTTCTCCCGGCAACGGCAAATCGAGATTCACTTCATCGGCCTGATCGAGAAACGCATAAAACTGATAGAACTCTTTCTGCGTGATCGGGTCGAATTTGTGATCGTGGCAGCGTGCGCAACCGACCGACAATCCAAGCCAGACCACGCTAACCATCTGGGTCCGATCGACGATCTGCTCGACACGATACTGTTCCAGATCGGCACCCCCTTCGCGGTTGCTGAGGGTGTTGCGCAGGAAGCCCGTCGCGAGAAGTTGATCGGCGGTGGGATTCGGCAGCAAGTCGCCCGCGAGTTGGGTGATAGTGAACTGATCAAACGGCAGATCACAATTGAGGGCCTCAATCAGCCATTGGCGATATCGCCAGGCAATTGGCCGAAGTTGGTCGGTGAGGTATCCATCGGTGTCCGCGAAATGACATAGATCGAGCCAGGGCCGTGCCCACCGTTCGCCATAGTGCGGCGAGGCGAACAATCGATCCAGTTGCCGCTCGTACGCATCGGGCCGCTCATCGGCAAGGAACCCGTCGAGATCATGCGAGGTTGGCGGCAACCCAATCAAGTCCAAAGTCGCGCGGCGCAGTAACGTTATGGGGTCCGCAGCGGCGGAGGGGACTATACCTTCCGTAGTCAGCTTGTGTTGAATGAATGCATCGAGAGGTTGATTGAGGTTATTGAGTGCAGGGACAACTGGTACACGAATGGGCTGGAATGCCCAATGGTCCAGCGCGGCGGCTTTCGGCGATTTCAACACGACCCCTTCCGGCCAGATTGCGCCGGCATCAATCCAATCTCGAATTTTCTGGATTTGCTCTGCTGTCAGCCGCGAGCCTTCCGGCGGCATTTTTTCGTTGGCGTCTTTGCCTGCCAGGACCAACGTCATCAGCCGGCTTTGATCGCTGTGACCAGGTACGATCGCCGGGCCCGATTCGCCCCCTTTCAGCAGCGCCGCCGGGTCAGTCATTCCCAACCCACCTTGTGCGGTCTCGGCATGACAACTCAGGCAGCGGTCTCGCAGGATCGGCGCGATGTCGCGCTGGAAATCGACGGGTGCTGCGGTTTCCTGCGCGATAGCTCCCACTGTCAGGCACAAAGCACAGGCGGTCGCTTGGATGAGGTGCAGCATGATATTTGTGGAGGTCGAGAGAGGAATTTCTGGTCAACGTGGTTTGTGAAATTCAATGTGATTTGTGAAACCCAACGCGACTTTTGATCCAGGATCAGAAAACGGAATCAAGGAATCGTTATCGCTCCATCGCACAAACTGCGAATGATCGATGTCGAGAGATGTTCAACGACATCCTCGAAACGCAGTTCTTCACGACCGGCCAACCAATGCCGGGCGAAATGCGAACAGGGTCCGAAAACGACGGTGTCGTACAAATCGGTCGGCATGCGCACGACCTCTCCGACCTCGACGAACGGACGCAGCCAGTCGGATAACTTCTGTTGCGACTGGTAATTGACGCTGTCGATCTGTTCCGCGGCTCGCCCCACCTGATCGGCCGTGCTGACACGGAACAGAAATAGCGCCATTCCTTTATGATGTTCGAGCCATTCAAAGTAGGCTTGAATCTGTGCCCGCAAGCCGGCACGGACATCGGTCTGATCCTGCCGGGCGTGCTGCAATGCCGTTTCCAGTTTCGCCAAACCCTCAACATAAAGCGCCGCGGCGATAGCCTGCTTGCTGCCGAAATGATGATAGATGCTACCGAAGCTCGCGCCAGACGCGTCGCGAATATGTTCGATGGTCGCCGCCTCGAACCCATTCTGCAAAAAACAGGACAGCGCGGCATCGAGAATCGCTCGACGGCGTTTGCGAGTGGCCTGCCGCCGGGGCGAGATCGCAGTCATGTCATCCCTTTCCAGAGTTATAAAACTCTATTCTAGAATCGCGTTCCATGCAAGTCATCAATCACAGCTCGGTATCGCTCACGCACATGATATCCAACCTACAGCAGTTGG
>Ga0105047_10003181_pt1 | contig 29036 bp, 18 predicted proteins | sample MAT04_FD_78384 | JGI IMG/M metagenome (GOLD analysis project Ga0105047, IMG submission 78384) | Freshwater microbial communities from Lake Fryxell liftoff mats and glacier meltwater in Antarctica - MAT-04 (megahit assembly) | ecosystem: Environmental > Aquatic > Freshwater > Ice > Liftoff... | reverse complement strand
TGTCGAACCCGTTGGGTTTGTACGACATGCATGGCAACGTGTGGCAGTTGTGCTCCGATCTTTACAATCCGAAGGACCCGGCCTCGGACCGTGTAATCCGGGGCGGGGGATGGTCCAGCCTAGGGCCTTTCTGTCTGGCGGCGGATCGGAATGGCATCCCGTCGTCTCTCCGGGCTAGCAACGTCGGCCTGCGGTTGGCCAGAGTCCCATCGACCCCGGCGGGCAAGTAACGTGTCTGGGCCAGAGTGGATTCAGGTGTGTAAACCCGAGGTCTTGGTGCAACTGCGTAACCGAGTCGCTGGTCTTGGCATTCGTCATCATGATTCATGCATGGAGTGATGGTACTCGCAATGGTTGGTACCTTCTGTCGATGCCACAGCAGGCCCGACCTTACCCTTTTACCCTGATGCAGGCCCGCCAACCGGTACAATAAAGGTTCTTACTTCCCGGAGCCTCCATGCCGTTCAAGACTCTCGGTCTGCATCCTTTGCTCGTTAAGGCCACTCGCGACCTCGAATTCACCGAGCCGACCCCCGTGCAAGCAGGTGCGATTCCGCCCATCATCGCCGGTCGCGATCTGATGGCCACCGCACAAACCGGTACCGGAAAAACCGCCGCGTTCCTGCTCCCGATCTTGCACCGCCTGATTGACCTGCCGCGTGGTCACTCGCGAGCGATGATCGTGTCTCCCACACGCGAACTCGCCGAGCAAATCGAGGAAGGTTGCCGCAAACTCGGCAAGCACACGCAACTGCGGTCCACGCTCGTCGTCGGCGGAAAGCCCATCGCCCCGCAAGAGCGGATGCTCCGCACCGGGCCGGATATCGTCGTCGCCACGCCTGGCCGGTTGCTCGACCACATGAACCACAACATCCGGTTCGACAAAGTTACCACGCTCGTGCTCGACGAAGCCGACACAATGCTCGACATGGGCTTCATGCCCGATGTGAAGCGGATCATCACCAAGCTCACCGGGCTTCAGCAAACACTGATGTTCTCCGCGACGATGCCGCCGGTGATCGGCAAACTCGCGAGTGAGATCCTCGACAACCCGGTGAGCGTGCAGATCGGCCGCCGCACCGCGACAGCCGTGGGGATCACGCAAGCCGCGTATCCCGTGCCGACACACCTGAAGACCTCACTGCTACGGCACCTGCTGCGGAACACCGAGATGCCATCGGTCCTGGTGTTCGTGCGGACGAAGCATAACGCGAAGAAGCTCGCCAAGGTGCTGACCACCGACGGGTTCAAGGTCGCCGAGTTGCACAGCAACCGCACCCCTGCACAGCGAAGCAAGGCAATGGAGGGCTTCCGCCGCGGGGCGTATCAGGTCATGGTCGCGACGAACGTGGCGTCTCGTGGCCTGGATGTCGATCACATCACGCACGTCATCAGTGTGGATGTGCCAGATGTGCCGGAGGAGTATGTCCACCGGATCGGGCGTACGGGGCGGGCGGGTGCGGAAGGCGATGCGTTCATTCTGGTGGCCCGCGAAGAAGAACAATCACTCGGCCGCATCGAACGGCAGATCGGGCAACGATTGCCGCGCGTCACGCTTCCGGAGTTCGATTACACGCTCCCCGCTCCGAAGCCGGCACCCGATGGCGGGCAGCGCAGACCTTCGGGAAGTGGCAGACCAGGCTCGCCCCGATCGGGGCCACCGAGATCGTCCGGTGGTGGCGGTCGCCAGAACCGACCGAGCCAACGCGGCCCGGCCTGATACGCTCCAATTCAGGGAAAGGCGTCTGTCTCACACCTTTCCGTTGCAGCTTACGTCCGCCGCGGGCATAATACGGCGAAGCCCCGCTATGCACGGATGAGATCACTTGCGGGTTAACCGGCCCGGGCGTCCCGTGGCCGACCGTCTGGATGACGGCTGTTTAGCAAACCGATACCGTATCGCCCGTCGCACCTCGGCCCCGCGTCCGTCGCGGGAGTGATATTGATGTTCGTGTGTGAACTTGTGCCCTGGCTCATCTGGGTCGCGCTGACCCTGTGCCTGCGGATGACCATCGCTCGCCCTGGGTTCTGCCCAGTTGGCGGCTCCGTTCTCACGCCCCGAGTTTCGACGGGCCTCCGTCAGGAGTTGCCCTCTCATGGATCAGATCGACCCGCTTATTGCGGGCCTCCTCATTGCCGTCGCCGCCCTGCTGAGCATGGGCGGCACCTATTTCGTTGTTCGTCGCTCCAGTGCCCGATCCGCTCCCGGAACAGTGAACCGAGCCGAGGACACTCACGAGGTTCATTCACGCGGGAACGAGTTAATTGAGCAATCTCGCCGTGACGCGGACCAGATCATCCGCGAAGCCGAACTGAAAGCCCGCGACGATGCCTTCCGGCGTCGCGAGGAAGTGACGCGCGAACTGGAAGCCGCCCGACTCGAAATCCGCGAACTGGAACGCCGTGCCGAGAAACGCGAAGATGCTGCCGAGCAGAAGCAGAAGGAACTCGCACGCAAGGAGAAGCATCTCGACAGCCTCAAGGAGAAGATCGCGGATCGCCGCGAACTGCTCGAAAAGAAAACCAAACACCTCGACGAAGTGATCGAGCAGGAAACGAAGAAACTCCACGAGATCACCGGGCTGTCGCGGGAGACGGCCGAGAAGATGCTTCTCGACCGCCTCGAACGTGAGCTTTCCGCCGAACTCGCCACGAAGATTCGCCAGCACGAGGAGCGGCTCAAGCAACATTCCGAGGGGAAAGCTCGTGAGATTCTCGCGACCACGATCCAGCGCTGGGCCGCGGAGTACACCGCCAGTGCCACCGTCAGCACCGTGGATATTCCATCCGACGACATGAAGGGCCGGATCATCGGTCGCGAAGGCCGCAATATCCGCACCTTCGAGAAGGCCACCGGCGTCGATGTCATCGTGGACGACACGCCAGGCGTCGTCATCGTTTCCGCGTTCGACAATGTTCGCCGCGAGACGGCACGCCTCGCGCTGACCAAGCTCATCCAGGATGGCCGGATTCACCCGAGCCGGATCGAGGAAGTCGTCGCGGAAACGCAGGTCGAGATGGAAAAGCACATCACGGAGCTGGGCAAGCAAGCCGTGCTCGATGCCGACGTGGCGATGCCGCACGAGAAGCTGATTTATCTCCTTGGCCGGCTCCGATTCCGCACCAGCTACAGCCAGAACGTGCTGGCACACTCAGTCGAGGTGGCCCACCTGTGCGGGCTGATGGCCGGCGAACTCGGCCTGAACCCCGCGTTGGCCCGACGCTGTGGGTTGCTTCACGATGTCGGCAAGGCGGCCGATCACGAGATGGAAGGCGGGCACCCGAAGGTCGGTGCGGAACTGGCAAAACGCTACGGCGAGACAAGCAAGGAAGTGCTGCACGCGATTGTCGGCCACCACGACGATGTGACCATCGACAACATCTACACCGTGCTGGTTTCTGCTGCGGATGCGATCAGCGCGAGCCGCCCGGGAGCACGCCGCGAGACGCTGGAGAAGTACGTCAAACGCCTCGAAGACCTGGAAGCGGTTGCGTGCGGCTTCCCGGAAGTGGAACACGCGTACGCAATCCAGGCGGGCCGTGAGTTGCGAGTGATCGCGAACGCCCACAAGACCAGCGACGCCGACGCGGTTCGCGTGTGCCGCTCGATCGCCCGTGCGATCGAGGAACAACTGGATTACCCTGGTGAGATCAAGGTCACGGTGATTCGCGAAACCCGCAGCGTGGATACGGCGAAGTGATCTGCGATGGCCGAACAGTTCACATGAAACGCGAGCGGCGACCATCTGGTCGCCGCTCGCGTTTTGTCGCTATGGCAGTTTCACCCAGAGCGGCACAACAGCCTTATACTTCGGTAGGTTCACATCGAAGTCGGTCGGCACCCCGGGGTTCCCGGGTACGATGTTCGACACGCTCTCGCCGGCATAGTGCGGCTTCGTGAGTGGCGGCGCGACCGTGAGCGTTGCGACTCCTGCCGCGTCTCCCGTGACGGTCGCGGTCACGATCTCCTGGTTGGCCCCTGTTCCGACCACGATCGTGCCGTTCAGGGAAACTGGGATGCCATTGACATAGATGCTGCCACCTCCACCCGATGCGACCTTGAGTGTGGCTCCTGCGGGCGCGTTCTCTTCGACCGACGTGAAGAACGGCTGTGCAACCTGCGTGTAAGGTGTGCCTGCCGCTGGTGGCGTAGTCAGTTCCTCCGGCTTGAACCCGATGTTCGAGCGATCCACGATGGCGAAGTACTTCTTCCGCGTGTCGCCCGGGGCTTCACGGTAGTACTCCTTGCCCAGCGTCGAAAAGTTCCCGCCCACCGGAGAGGGAGTCTCAACGCCCTCCACCTCGAAGTATCCCACGGTGATCCACACGGCGAACGTGTGGCTCACGGTCGTCGTGTTGTTCAGGATCTTCCGCAGTGCCTCGGCCTGCTGGTACGGATGCGTACCCGTCACAACCGCCAGATGGGGAACGCCGGTGCCAGGGGGATTGCGGCGAAGCAGCGTGTCGTCCAGGCTCGTGCCACCCGCGAACGTCGTTCCGCCGCTCATCACGGTCGCAACGCCGAACGGCAGGAAGGGACGATCCGCTCCGCCGCCGTCGTGAACAGTCGCACCGGGTATCGGACACGGGTGGCTTGTCCCGGCTGTGTCGACCCGATTTGACATGTTCGCTGTGCGGGTCGTCATCAAGTTCGTCCAGGTCGTATCGACGAACGCGGAGTCGAACGTGTTGTAATTAGTCGGGGTCTGTGCATCGAACAGCGCTCGCCAGACTCGCCTGTCTTGGATCGTGTTGATGTTGATCTTTCCACTCTGGCGGCCGCCGAGGGCTGTCTGATGCCCGTAGGGTTGCACCGTGAGCAGATCCAACGCCCGGTACAGTTGCGGGATGGTACTCGCGAGCATCACGGTCTGAGCCGATCCCACGTACTTGGTGCCCCCGGCCCCGATGAAGTTCGTGGTCAGTTCGTGCGGCCTGCCCGTGGAAACGTGCATCAACTCGATCTGGTTGATGAGCGGCCGGTCCATGTGAACCAGCCAGTCGTATGGTGCAACCAGCGTGTCCGAGGCCGGGACCGACGTTGCTGCCGCCGGAACTGTTGAGGACTTGCTGTTCTGGCGACCAAGTGTTTGCCGGGCGCTGGTCGTCACTGCGGGAATCGGGTCTTGTGGCAGCACCATCGAGGTGGTTGGGTACACCAAGGTCGCCGCGCTCGTGACTGTGGGATCGGCAAAACTCGCGTATGGCTGAGTCTTCCCGATCGACTGCGGGTTCGGCTCGAACCCTGGGGGCGCAGCACCCGCACGGGCCGTGCGCTTCATGGCAATCATCTTGCCACTCTCCAGCAGTACGCGGTCGGCAGCGCGAACGTGGTCGAGGACATCAACGGTGATGTAGGGGTTCAGAGTCGCATCATAATCGAGGTACGGGTTGGCCAGTCGTCGCAGCAACACAACGTGCCGGCTCAACTGCTGGCCAAGCGCGGTCCCCGTGTTCGAGATGTCGTCGGCGGTCGTCGGCAGGTTGACTGTGTAGGTCAGCGAGTTGGCCGCGCCAACCGCGCCACCGTTGATGAGTTGCGGCGAGGCCGGCGCACCGGGGGGGGAGTAGCGGTAATCCAGCCAGGCCGCCGAGACGGTGGCATCCGTCGGCGTGGGCGGCACATTCGCGGCGCAGACGACCATGCCTGCTGTGGCCGAGCCGTTGGCCGGTGGAATGGTCATGGCACCCGCTGGTGAGAAGTCGAACGTGATGTCCGGTGCAGCGCCGGCTTCGCCGGTCACGTTGGCCGCGTAGTTCGGGTCGGTTTGGATTCGCAGACGACCAATCACGCCCATACCGCCGAGTTTGTTGTTCTGCACGATCTCGATCTTGTACGGCTTCTTCGCGCCGAACGCGACCGAACCGTCGCCCAGTGGGCCACCAGTGGGCGCGGTGTACGGTGCCGTCGAGGGGTTCTGCAACTCCAGCCAGAACCGCACGTGAGCCTTGTCGGTTGGGGCCATCCCCGCCATCTTCGTGTTGTCCGAGAACGCCTGGTCGGCTGCGTCGTTGGTCACCTCGGCATAAACCTCGTTGAGAACCAACCGCGGCTTCTCAACCCCGTACACGACTTCCGTCGGAGTCGTGGTGTTCCAGGCGAAGCGGGTGGAAACGTCGTCGTTGTCGATGTAGTCCACAATGTTCACGGCGAATTGTGCGATGCCCCGGACCTTCTCGTACGGCGCGGTATTCGGTGCCGCAGCGACCGTCACGGCACCCGTTGCAAGCGTGACGCTCGCCTCGGTTGTTGGGTCCAAACATGCTGCGACGAGTCGTGCGAAGATGTCCCGCGCGAACTGCTGCCGGTCCGTGACGGCGGTCGGGTTGCCAGCGTTGGTTGACGAGAGCGCTGTTGTGGTATCGGTTCGGTAGTCCGCGAGCGGGCGGTTGAGGTCGATCGCACCCAGTGCGGCGTTCGGGTCAGGGTTCACGGTGCTGGTGGGCATCAACCCCGTGCGATGCAGCGAATTGGAAATCGTCGTGAACAGCTGACGGTTCGCGTGTGCCGGATCGATACGGTACGAGTTCGACGTTGTCCGTGCCGGTGGGTTCGGGTTCGGGGCTACTTGTGTCCCCACGAGTGAGGTCGTCGCGGAAGCGGCGAACGACAGCTTGCTGATATCGAACGGATATGGCGCGTAACGCCTGATCATCACACCCGTGTCGCTGTGCGGGAACGCCTTCGTGGCCCCGCCGCCGATCCACTCTTCCGGGTTGAACAGACCCGGGTGATTGGGGATGGCTGCGTTGTTGCCCGAGTAGCCGCTGGAATAAGTCGGACTCGTGGCGAACAGCGATGCTGGCGTCGCACCCGGAAGTTGCAGCGGGGTCGCGCCCGTGAAGCCCGTCCAGGGCACCTGCGAATACTGCGGCACTTCGTTGTTCGGGGCGGCTGCGTAGCGGGAATAGAACGCCTTGCTCGTAATGCCTGCGCGAGTGGTCGCGGCACCGCGAGCGTTCACGATTGCCGTGCCGTCGGCATTGAGCGCTTTCTCCAGGCTGATTTCCCAAGGGCCGAAACCCGCGCCCGAGAGATGCGCCGGGAACGTCCCCGAGGGGGCCATCCCCGTCAGCACGTTGCCGTGCGCGTTCAGGTTCAGGCGGCCGTCGAGGTCGAGGATCAGCGGCGCGACCAACGGCTTGATCCGCTTCCCGTTCGGTAGCACGAACGACGGCAATCCCATGTCGATCCAGATGCTATCGTTACGGGCCACCCCGGCGGTACCTGCTGCGATGGAGTAGAACCCACCGGGGAGGTTCTGCACGTCGCCAGTGTGGGTGCCATCAGCGTTCGGTGGGACCGGCGGGAAGTTCGGGTGCAAGTCTTTCGTCGGGCGTGCTGTCAGGTAGCGACCCACGCCGTTCGTCCAGTTCGGATTGCCAGGGGCAAGATTGCCGAACACGGCCTCGCGGACGAACGATGGCACCAGAACCTCACCGGTCGCGGGGCAGATCGACGCGAGGTAGAAGTCCTTGATGTCCGGGTAAGTGTAGGGTGGGTTCTTGGCGTAGTGCGTCGCGCCGTAAGTCGCGGGGTATGTTGTGCCCGGCGCGTAGTCGTTGTCGTATTCGGGGTGAGTGACGTTGCCAGCCTGAAACAGCCGGTGGTTCACGAGTTGGCGGCGGCTGGCTCCGTTGTAGGGCGCACCGTCGAAGGTGCCGGGGCCGTTCCAGGCGACATACGCGCCGGGCTTGCGGCCATACATGGTGCCGGTCAGGCTATGGCCACGCACCGGGTTGAGCAGGCTGGGGCCGTAGTCGTTGGTGTCGTAGATCAGCGCGCTGAGGAAAGTCATCGCGGGGCCGGTGCCGTCGGCGGCAAAGCCCTCACCGCCGCCGCTGGGCAACCCCTGAATGCGGGCGCGTTCGGCCTGATCTTTCGTGTAATACACGGCCGTTATCCCGACGACTGCCATCAGCGCGAGTAACGACAGGGTGACGATCAGGATGTTTCCGCGGCGAGTGGCACGCCGGGTAGTCGTCGGCCGCATCATGGTCAATTCTCCGTGCGGGTCGCGGGCGTGTTTGAGTTGGTGTTTCGTGTTTGGTGTTTCGTGTGTCGTGTTCAGCGTTACGAGTTGAAGCAGCAACACGAAACGCTACACACCAACACGGTCACATCGCGAATTTCCAGGTGTTCTGCCGGCTCTGTTTCAATCGCGGGTCGTATACCCGGATCATGATCTGCAACGACTTGATTCGGGCCATCATCGGCGGTGGGGTGGCACCCGTGTCGAATAGCCCCGTTCCTGGCAAGAAGTCGTAGGGCGCGTCGGTGTTCCCCGATGCGAACGTCCGAGGGGGCGCGACTGCTCCGCTGGTCGACCAGTCGGCTTGCACCTCGAACGACAGCACATTAGAGACAACGATGTCGTCTCCAAAGCGAGGAGTTCCAGCCGCGAACGAATTCGGGAGAGTCATCCGGAAGGGCGGGGTCGCGTTCATCACCGAGGCCATCGTGTTCACGTTCGGCCCCACAGCGCTGATGACGTTTGTATCGGCAGCTGCAGGAGCCAGAGACGGTTGTTCCGCAGTGGTCTTCGCCACGAGCCGTTCACGCCGAATCAGGTTGTAAAGCGGCTGCCCGCTCGCTGTTACTGACGTCCGCTTCCCCACCGGGGGGTCCATCTGAGCAAGAAAATATGCGATCTCGGCCGTTTCGCTGCCATAAAATGAGCCACCCGAAAGGGCTGTGAAGGCGCTACCACCCGAGCCAACCGGGATGATCGACGTGAAGTGCAGTTGATGGTTGACTGCGGGCGCATTGATGTTGAATCCTTGCGGATCGGTTGTCTCGACAGCGACCGGTGGGGCGTAGATTCGGAAGAACCCACCGGTCGACGGAGGCCAGCCCGGCAGATCAAGTCGCTGGTCTGACAGCTTCGGGCCGTTAACGAGGGGCGTTTTCGGATCCATGAAGTGATCGGTGTTGAGATCGCGGGTCAGGAGAATCCCCGCTCCGTTGAGTTGGGAGATCATCTCCCCGGTCGAGTGTGCGCTGCGAACGAAATCGAGCGCCATCTTGAACGACTCGGTGAGGATCAGCATGATCCCGAGCGATAGAGCCATCGCCACCATCATTTCGATGAGCGTGAACGCGGGGCGAGTCAATCGGTTGCGGATCATATGGTTCCCCTCAGCCAGCAGAATGCGTGTTGGATCAGATACCCCGCGACGATTCAGTTCCCCATGAGCGGAGCACGCGGATAAACGCCCGTGACACCTCGCAGCACCACGAACCTGCCCTTGTAACTGGTTGGTGTCCAGCCCGGGTCGATCGCTTTCTTCAACGGCGTCTGAAGCTCAAGATAAACCACATTCCCGGTCAAATCCGGCTTCGCGGTCATGACCTGATAGCAGTATGCGTGTCGAATCTTGTTTGTTGTTGGCAAGTTTACGGTTGGATCTGTCACATCCATGATCCACATTCCTGGCTTCACATTCGGGAGGATGCCTGCGGTTTTTGACAGGTTAAGCGACGTGCTGCCAGGAACCACGAGAGGTGCGGCAGTGTCGAACACGCCTTCCATGCCAGTCGAGGCATACAGGTACGGTCGGTTATCGTAGACCAGCACGTCCATCGTTGCGACGTTGTTGTTCGCGCCCCCGTTCACTGGGCGTTGCAGCACCCACGCCCAGTTGTAACGCAACTCGCGTTCGGCTGTCCCAGGACCTCCAGGCGCGGAGGGGCGGCCGTTCTCGTCATACCCCATGCCATCCATCAGGCTGCACGCCCGGAACGAATACTGCTGGTTTCCGTTCAATTTGGAAAGGGTTCTTCGAGCAAGTTTGCTCGCTCCGCTATCGCCAACCGAACCAGGCCGTACCAGATAGCCCATCGGGTCGATCATGACCGGGTAACTGGGTTCGCCTGCTGCGGCAGGGGGAAGCGATCCTGCGCCGTCAGGGTCGTCGAAGGCAGTCCACGCACCCTGGGGTAGCATCTCGTTCGCACCGTTCTGCTCAACGAACTCAGTCTTCCAGTAGGCTCGCATGAAGCTGTCGGCGGCGTTGGCGGCCTGGGCACTGCGGTCTTCCCGGACGGCAATCGCCATCTGCGACGCGGCCAGCGGGAACAGCGTGAGGATGGCCAGGATCCCGAACGATAGGATCGCCAGGGTCACCAGCACTTCGGTTAACGTGAGTCCCGGTCGGCGCGTCATGGCTATGTCTCCACCGTGAATGGCACGGGTCTTGTTCGAGATGCAACTCACTGACCCGAAAGGGATCGCTTCGCCAGGATGAAAGGGTCAGGACCCCAGTCCACCGGCGCAGCGCCGATCCCACCGGACTTCGCCTTGATCGAGACAATCAACTGCTCGCCGCCTTGTTGCAGGTTCGCTGGCTTGGCCGGATCGCGAACCCACAGGAACACCTGCCCAACACCCTGCGTCGAGCTCGTGTTCACCAGCAACCCGCTGGGCGCGAACAGGATGTCGTAATCCTGGCCGCCGCCACCCCCAGGGCTGGAGAGTGAGAGATCCACACACGTGGCCTGTGGCAGTTGCAGAGTCGGTTCGCCGAGCAATGCTCGCGGCCCGCCGTTCAGCCCGAAGTGATACGTTCGCCACTGCGTTTCCGCACCGAGTTGCTGATCGGGGTACGAGTCGAGCGTCACCGTCATTGATGCACTCGGAGCGCTTGCCGTGAGGAAGCGGTGCCAGGTTCCGAGCGTCGGCAAGTACATTGTGCCGCCCGCAAAGACTTGGAGCTGGTGTGCGGGGTCCAGTGCGTTGATGGTACAGGTCCGGTTTGTGACCGGTCCTGTCGCGGGGGTATAGTTGAACTGAACGTAAGGTGGAGTAGTCGGTGTGTAAGGAGGCACACCGATCGGAGCACCAGGGTTCGGAACGAACAACGGGGGTGATTCGATGTACTGGTACTCGGTCACATTGTTGCTGCCGTTCCACAGGAAGCGAACACCGCGTGGCAAGCCGTCGCGGATGGCGCGTGCCCGGCTGATCTGAAGCGCACTCTGGATCTGGGAGACAGCGGTTGCCGCGCGATCCTTGTTCATGGCTCCCGGCGCGACGATCATGGCCATCGCCGCAAGCCCCGCGATCAAGGCCATGACCACGAGCAACTCGATGAGCGTGAATCCCCGGCGACCATCGATACGGTTGGTAGCGGTCATTGCTTGGGTCCCCCCTTTGCCCCGATGGATCGGAGCCGATATCCGAGGATGTCGTCGGCCGTGCCCGGAGCCTTGTCCAATCCCCACGAGTAGACCAGCACCGTCGTGTTGCGTCCCCACGATGCCGCCGTGTAGCCGAGCGTCGTCTGGAGCGTGTTTTTGTTCGTTGGGTTCGTCGTCCAGCCGTAGATCTTGGCCCAGGCATCGAACGGGTCTTTCCCGGGTGCGGGGCCGGTTCCAAACTTGCCATCGCAGAACGGCGGCGCGTCAAGTTCCGCAGACTGGAAGAATCGCACAAACGGGATCGGGTTTCCCCAGCCATCCTTGAAGACCCGGGCCGAGACGGCACCGAGCGGAATGTCGATCTGAGCACCCGAAAGTGCCTCGTCGGCCTCGAAGGTTTTGCCTCCCTGCGTCTGACCCGAAAGCGCCGCATACAGCGCCGCAGCCGACACCTGTTGGGGAGTTCCCGTGACCCCTGCGATTGCAGTAAACGCCAGCGGCCGTGTGAACGTCACTGCGCCGACCGTGAAACTTGGGGCCGCGAGTTCCGCCTGGGTCTGCGGGAAGTTCTGCCTGAGCCGGCAATACAGCAGCACGGCTGCGGTGCGGTCGGGGTCGTTGTCGCAGAACGGCTTGAGGTTGTTGAAGTCGGCCGACCCACCGTTTTGTGACTCGCGTCGCACGTTGTCGGCGATCACCGTCACCTGGTTGTCGAGGCCCATCTGGATCTTGCTCACGACGTTCTCGCTTGTCCGCACCATCTGGGTGACGCGGACACGCTGAACTGCGGCCGTGGTCAGGCTCAGGAGCAGCGCGATGATGGCGAGAACAACCAGGATTTCCACCAGGGTGAACCCGGTCCGCGAGCTTCGGTGCGTGTGGTTCGTCTGTCTCACGGATTCTCTCCGGGTAACGTGTTCACCTGCCACGGAACAATCTTGGTGCGAGCCACGGGGTTCACCCCCGTGGTTCTGGAGCGAGCAAGGACCACGGGGATAAACCCCGTGGCTCGCAGCATCAATCCAGTCGCCCGCCGAGCTGATACTGACTGAAGTTGGCCTGGTTATCGTCGCCAGCACCCACTGCGGGCAACGCTCCCCCGGCTCCGAACGCCTTGTCGCGACCTGCCGAGATGATCTGGAACCCGCCCTCGTTCATCACCTTCCCAGCGTTCGTATAGGGCGACGCTGTTCCGGCACTGCCACCCGGGCTGAATGTCTGGGCACCGAAGGCGTTGTAGTTGTTCTGCTTGCCTTCGACCGATGCGAAGTACGCATACGGGACGCCGTACACATCCACGAGCCACGCTTGCGGCGGTGAACCGGCGGGGTTTGGGGGGGCGGAGAGGAAGAGTTTCGGGTTTGGTTCAAGCCACGGACCTTTGCGAGTCTGATTTCCACCACCCGGCGTGAAGGGGGCAGTTGGGTTGTTCGAGAAACCTGTGAAGTTCGTGACCGCTCCCCCTGTCAGGAAGAAGCAGAGCGTCTGGTTGCCATCGAGCGTGACGTTCGGCAACCCGGTGGCGGTTCTGTTCATGTTCGGGAACGCGCGCGTCAGAACATCGAGTTCCGGTTCCGTTCCTGTGTAGCTTGCCTTGAGATTGAACCCGCCGTTGCTCGGAATGTACGCGAGCTTCAGGTCGTTCTTGCAACGGCCGATGGCGTCGCTGATCTGGCTGATGCGGCTGGCGTTCTCTGTCTGCGGGCCGAGGACGCGCACTCGCTGCACGCCGGCCATGAGCAGACCGACGAGGATGGCGATGATCGCCATCACGACGAGCAGTTCGACAAGCGTGAAGGCCGCACGAGCTTGGCGGCGAGTTGTCAACGTCATGGGAGCGGCTCCTTCGGGGAAGGATGAAGGATGAAGGATGAAGGATGAATCGAAAACCTGATCAATCTGTGTCTTTGATTCATCCTTCATCCTTCATCCTTCATCCTTCCGGTTATTTCGAGAGTCCTTCGAGCAACTTAATCAGCGGCAAGAACAGCGAGATCACGATGGCTCCGATGGTGAAGCCGAGGAAGACGATCATGATCGGTTCGAGCAGTGAGATCAGCGACTTTACGATGTTGTCGACTTGCTCGTCGTAGAAGTCGGATATCTTGTAGAGCATCGTGTCGAGGTCACCGGTTTCCTCGCCGACCTCGACCATGTTCACAACCATGTCGTCGACGAGCCTGGCTTCCTTGAGTGGCTCAGCAATCGTATCGCCCTCACGGATGGATTCCAAAACCCGCTGGAACATTCTCTCGAAGACCACGTTGTTCGCTGTCTCCTTCACAATGAAGATCGCTTCCAGGATCGGCACACCGGAACTAATGAGCGTTCCGAGCGTTCGCATGGTGCGAGCGACGATGGTCTTTTCGACCAGGTCGCCGACCACGGGTATCCAGAGCGTGGCTCTGTCGAGGGCGTAGTTCCCCGATTTCGTCATGCGTAGGAGTTTCATCAGGAAGTAGAGACCGGCCGGGAACAGCGGAATCGTCCACCAGAATTCGCTCATCCAGACGCTGATCCTGATGAGGGTCTGGGTTGCCCAGGGCAACGTGAGGCCAAACTCGTCGAAGATCTTCTTAAACTTCGGGATGATGGCCACCATGATGAACGTCAGGATGGCTACCGCGACGAAGATAACGACCGCCGGGTAGACCATCGCGCCGATGATCTTGGCCTTGAGGCTCGCGGCCTTTTCGAGGAAGTCCGCGAGGCGCTGGAGAATGACTTCCAGCGCACCGCCGGCTTCACCGGCCTTCACCATGTTGATGTAGAGCTTGCTGAACGCCTTCGGGTGCTTCCCCATCGCCTCGGAAAGTGCGGAGCCGCTTTCCACGTCTTCGACGACATCGATGAGCGCGTTCTTCAGCGCCGACGGCTTCATCTGCTTTTCGAGGATGCGGAGCGACCGCAACACGGGCAAGCCGGCGTCCTGGAGCGTCGAGAACTGCCGGGTGAAGGTCACCAGCATCTTCCCCTTGACGCCGCCCATCACGAACGTCTTGCGGCTCTTCCCGCCCTTCTTTTTCTTCTTCTTGCCGTCCTTCGTCGCAGCCCCGCCGCCCGCAACGGCGGTGAGCTTGGTGACGAAGTAGCCCATCGACTTGATCTTGGCCGACGCTTCTTCCTCGTTGGTCGCCTCGACGGAGTCTTTCACCTCTTTTCCGGAGGTGTCCAGGGCTTCGTACTTAAAGTTTGGCATGTGTTCCTCAACCCATGTTGTCTGTCGAGCGTCAGGCCGTGTCCCGCGCCCCGTAGGGGGCTAACGTCTGTCGGAGCTTTTCATTCCACCCGCGAGCCACGGGGTTCATCCCCGTGGTCTTTGCGTGACCAAGCACCACGGGGATGAACCCCGTGGCTCGCCAACGATTTAGGCTTCGTCTTCCTGAACCGTTTCGCGAACGACTTCATCCAGAGTCGTGGTGCCGGCGAAGAGCGCTCGCAGGCCCGAGTCGCGAAGGCTGGCCGTGCCCTGCTTGCGGGTATGGTTGCGGATCGCGTCGGTGCTGGATCCACGGCTCACCATGTCGCGCAAATCGTCCGTCATCAGCAACAGTTCGTAGAGACCGGTGCGACCCTTGAAACCGAGGTTGTTGCACTTGTCGCAGCCTTCGCCGTAGAAGAATTGCTTCCCCTTGCACTGCTCGGGGGTCAGGTTAATTTCCATCATCTGCTCGCGGGTCGGCTCGTAACCCGCCCGGCAGTTCTGGCAGACCCGGCGCACGAGTCGCTGAGCCTGAATGGCTTCGACCGTCGCGGTGATGAGGAACGGCTCGACGCCCATATCGCGAAGACGGGTCACGGAACTTGGAGCGTCGTTGGTGTGCAACGTGCTGAACACCATGTGCCCCGTGAGCGATGCCTGAATGCCGATCTGAGCCGTTTCGAGGTCGCGGATTTCGCCGACGAGGATCACGTCCGGGTCTTGCCGCAGAATGGCTCGCAGTGCGGTTGCGAATGTCACGTCGATTTCGTGGTTGATCGGGCACTGCACGATGCCATCGATTTCGTATTCGACGGGGTCTTCGGTGGTGATGATCTTGGTGTCGATATCGTTCAACTCGGAGAGTGCCGAGTAGAGCGTGGTCGTCTTGCCGGAACCGGTCGGCCCGGTGACGAGCACGATGCCGTTAGGCTTCTTGATGCACGCCCGGAACTGAGCGAGGATATCCGGCGGCATGCCGATACGGTCGAGGCTCAAGCCGACGTTCGTGCGGTCGAGAACTCGGATAACGACACTTTCGCCAAACAGAGTGGGGAGCACGCTCACGCGCATATCGACGGGGTTCCCGCCGACGTTCAGTTCGATGCGGCCGTCCTGGGGGAGTCGGCGTTCGGCGATGTCGAGGTTCGCCATGACCTTGATACGGCTGGCGATGGCGGTCGCGAGGTGGCGGGGCGGCGGCACCATTTCGTAGAGCACGCCATCGCAGCGATACCGCATCTTGTATTCTTCTTCGAACGGCTCAAAGTGAACGTCCGAAGCGTGGTCGCGAATCGCCATCAACAAGACCATGTTGATGAGCTTGCGAACGGGCGCGGAGTTCGCCATTTCCATCGCACCGTCGAGGTCGATGGAGTTCTCGCGGCCGTTGAAGTCGTTCCCGGCACCCGACGCTTCGAGCGTCGCGATGAGGTTGGTGATCGACTCTTCCTTCTCGCTGGAATATGCCCGCAGCAGTAGTGCATCGATCTGGCTGGGCGGCGCGAGAATCGCGCTGACGTTGCGAATTCCGAGCAGGTTCTTCAGGTCGTCCATCGCCTGAAGGTTGTTCGGGTCGGACATGGCCACCGACAGAACATCGTGCTCCAGAGTCAGCGGCACGATCTTGTACAACTCGGCCATCTGCTTGGTGACGAGCTTGATGGCGTCGGGTTGCGGCTTCGCGTCCTCAAGATTGGCAACCCGCATCCCATGAACTTCGGCAGTCGCCGTGAGGAGTTGATCCTCGGTCGCGAGTTTGCGAAGGATCACGAGCTCGGCGAGGCTGCTCTCGACCGTTCGCATGTCCTCGTAAATCGCCTCGAGCTGCGCTTCGTCAAGGTACCCGAGATCGACCAGCTTCTGCCCCAGTTGCCGGGTGTTGCTGTCGATGTGGGTGTGCCTAGCCTTGGCCGGCTTCTTGGCGGGCGTCGGCGCGGGTTTCCCGGCGGCGGGCTTGGATGCCGGGACTGGCGGCTTGCCGCCAGCAACGGGAGGCTTCGCTCCAGGGATTGCCGGCTTGGCAGGCTGGCCGCTCGCAGGGTTCGTAGGCCTCGACGAACTGGCGGGGTTCGTAGGCTTGGACTGGCCCGCACCCGGGGCTGCCCCCGGAATGGTCGGCTTCTTCGGTGGCTGATTCTTGTCGCCGGGCGGTATCGAGGACATTGGAAGCACCTTGGTCGGGAATCAGGAGTCGGGAGTCGGAATCAGGTGTCGGCAACCAGGAGTCGGGAATCAGGATCGTGATCCCTGACCCCCACAATCACTTGTCGTCGTCGTCGTCTTCCTCCTCGTCATCGTCATCCTCCTCCTCTTCCTCGTCATCACCTTCCTCGTCCTCGTCGTCTGCCATGCCGCGTTCGGCTGCTGCGATCTTGGCGGCCAGATCCGTTGGCCGGCTCGACTTCAGCAACACCTCTTCCTTCTCGCAAAGGTCGTCCTTCCACAGGCGGAACAGCATATCGTCCAGCAGGAACATGCCGTTCTTGCGGCCGGTCTGAATGCTGGAATCGATACGGTATGTCTTGTTTTCGCGGATCAGGTTCCGGATGGCGGGCGTGACCACCATCATCTCGTAAGCGGCGATGAGGCCTTCCGGCTTCTTGGGCAGAAGCGCTTGCGACAACACGCCGATGAGCGAACCGGAAAGCTGCGTGCGGATCTGGTCCTGCTCGTCCTGCGGAAACACCGTGATAATTCGGTCGACCGTTGAAGCCGCACCCGACGTGTGAAGGGTGCCGAACACCAGGTGGCCCGTCTCGGCGGCTTCCAGCGCGGCCCGGATGGTTTCAAGGTCTCGCATTTCACCGACGAGGATACAGTCGGGGTCCATTCGCAGTGCCCGACGAATGCCTTCCTTGAAGTCCGGCGTGTCGATGCCGATCTCACGCTGGTTGATCGTCGACTTCTTGTGCTTGTGGTAATACTCGATCGGGTCTTCCAGCGTGATGATGTGCTTGTCGTAGTTATCGTTCAGGAAGTTAATCATCGACGCGAGGCTCGTTGTCTTTCCGGAACCTGTTGGTCCGGTGACAAGAAGTAGTCCACGCGGACGAATGATCAGTGAGCGGATCGCTTCGGGAGTTCGCAGTTGCTCGAATGTGAGGAACTGGCTCGGAATGCGCCGCATCACCATCCCGATGGTGCCCTTCTGCTTGAAGACGGCAACACGGAACCGGTAACCATCGACGTACTCAATGGCGAAGTCGGCTCCGCCCTTTTGTTGCAACTCCTGCTGGCAGCGGTCGGGGGTGATGGATTTCATCAACCCCGTGGTGTCGTCTGGGTCGAGAATGCCACCGCCAATATCCAACTTCCGCAATCGCCCTTGATGGCGAACGACGGGTGGTTGACCGACGCTGATATGGAGGTCGCTGGCCTTGATCTGAATGACCGTGGCGAGCAGCTTCTCCATCGAGACCTTCGCAGCCACAAGAAATCCTCGTCCACGGGTTGGGACGACACGACGCAAGCCGATGAACGGAACGGATATTCGGCCGCGATTTAGCGAAACCGGGTGAGCTGAGCATTCGGACGGATGAATTCCCGTCCGGACTTTCTATCCCGGTGGTGCATTATGCGACCGTGCGCGTGTTGTCCCAAATAATTGAGTCTGAAATCCCCGCCGATCCGGGGGACACCGCATTTGCTGCTTGCGGTGTCGCGGCGTGCCGCGAAGCCGTAAGCGGCAACAGTTAAATCTCAGGTCTCCTCGACAACGAGCTGGTCAGCATGACAGATGCTGAGCACCTCCTCAATTGTCGTAACTCCCTTCATACACTTCAGGATACCGTCATCGAGGAGACTCCGCATCCCACCAGCTTTCGCTTTCCGCCGAATCTCCTGAGCGGGAGCCTGGGCGAAGGTGAGTTCGCGAATGATCGCTGACATTCGCATCATCTCGTAAAGACCAAGACGACCACGGAAACCCGTCTGTCGGCAGTGGTTACAGCCACGGCCCTTCATGAACGTGGCCTTCTCGGCCATCTCGGGAGTGATACCAGCCCCCTTGAGTTCCGCAGGAGTCGGAACAATCGGTTCCTTGCATTTCACGCAGTTCACACGGGTGAGACGCTGCGCCATGATGGCGATCACGGAGCTTGCGATGAGGAACGGGGCTACTCCGATGTCGGAGAGACGTGTCACAGCACTGGGCGCGTCGTTCGTGTGCAGTGTGCTAAACACCAAGTGTCCGGTCAAGGATGCCTGTACGGCGATTTCTGCAGTTTCCTTGTCTCGAATTTCACCGACCAAAATAATGTTCGGAGCTTGTCGCAGCATGGCCCGGATGATGCGAGCGAAATCGAGTCCGATCCCGTGCTTCACCTCAACCTGATTGATCCCCGGGAGGTAGTATTCGACCGGGTCTTCCGCAGTGATGATCTTGCGATCGGGCCGGTTGAGTTCGTTCAACGCTGCATAGAGCGTCGTCGTTTTCCCGGAACCGGTTGGGCCAGTCACGAGGAAGATGCCGTTCGGTCGCTTGATGATTTGTTGGAACTTCAGGTAGTCCTCTTCGCCGAAGCCGAGGTCGCGGATGTTGACCTGAATGTTGCCCCGGTCCAGAATTCGCATGACGGCCGACTGCCCGTGGACAGTCGGAAGCAAGCTCACACGAAGGTCGAAGTGCTTGCCGTGAACCGTCATCTTGATACGACCGTCCTGGGGACGGCGTTTCTCGCTGATGTCGATGTTCCCCATGATCTTCAAACGAGAAAGCAGCGGTGCCAGAAGGCGGCGGGGAACCGCGTCGCGTTCCACCAGCACACCGTCGATTCGGTACCGGACGCGAACACGGTCCGCGAACGGTTCGACGTGGATGTCTGACGCTCGGAGGTTGACAGCCTCCTGGATGATGAGGTTACACAACCGAACGACCGGGGCGTCGGAATCGTCGCCACCCGCGAAGTTGGCCATCGACTCGGTTTGCGTGAATTCAATCGCCGTGTCGGTGAACTCGACGAGCATCGAGTCGACGGATTCGGTTTCGCTCTGGCCATAGTTCCGGTTGATCGCTTCCTGGATCTGCTCCGGCACGGCGAGGACCGGCACAATGTCCTTGTTCAGAATGAACTGGAGTTTCTGAACGGTGTCGTAATTGTTGGGGTCGGACGTGATGATCTTGAGCGTGTTCCCTTCGAGCGAGAGGGGGAGAACAATGTTCTCACGCGCCACCGACTCAGGGACCAGTTCGATGATGGACTTGGGAATCTCCATGTCCGTGAGATCGACGAACGCCATGCCGTGCTTTTCGCCGATCGCCGCCATACACTCGGCCGCGGTGGCATAGTTGAGTTTGGCGAGCACGTCCTGGATCTTGAGACCTTGCGAACTCGCGGTGCGTTCAGCCTCCTCGAGTTGGTCGGGGCCAATAATCCTCTTCTTCAGCAGAATGTCGGTGAAGTCACCACGAGACTTAGCCATGAGTGGACTCCTGCGCAAAAAGCGGAATGCGATCCGTAGATCGGATTGAGATACGGGTTTGGATTGCGAAGCAGGGCGAACCCCGACGATTCATGAATGAAATGGCGGAAAATCCGTCGTGAAGGATGTCGAAGACGCCAAGATGAAAGCCGGATGAGTTCAGCATGACCGCGGCACGAGACTGGTTCAAGTGAAAAGTTGGCGCGAACTGCTGAATTGCGTGGGCTTTCGGAGTAGGGAACACCAACCGTGGATAGCCAACCCAAAGCTCGTTCGCAACTCGCAGGGTTGGTGTTGGCCGTGCTCGGCCTCCTGACCTACGGCGCCACGAGTGCGTTCGGGTTGGTGCTGTGCCTGGAATGGCTCTACGACCCATCGCGATCACGGAAGCTGCGTGAGTGGGACTTGATCGGCTTCTACCTATCGATACCGGGCGTGTTGTTCTTCGTGTGGCTATCGGTGGCACACTTCGAGTACCCACCCAGCGGTCGAAGCCTCACCGGCATGATCGTGGCCTACTGGGGCGGCTTCGCAATCTGGCTATGGCTTCGCTCGATCACGCGCTGGCGTGCGCTGCGCAAAGGTGTGCGCCATTGATGCATGGAGATCAGATGCCAACGCACATAGCCATATCTGCGCCGGGTTAGGTGGTTCGTGGTGAATGAACAAGGAAGCTGAAGCGCGTCTCGAACAATCTCAAGGCGTTGACTTCGAACTGCGGGCACGAGAGGATAAGCGTAGCTCCACGAAGCGAGACGCCCGATAACCCGAAAGATTCGTGAGTTGATCCGTGACCTGGAGGCGGCGGGTTTTGAGGACCGAGGCGGAAAGGGTAGTCACCGAAACTACCAACACCCGAATGGCCAACGGGTGACGATCTCGGGGAAGTCTGATGACGCCAAACCGTATCAAGAGAAAGAGGTTCGGCTGGCCATTGAGGAGTCCCAATCGTGAGTGGTGCCGAACGATACGTGAAGGTCGTTGAATGGTCCGATGAAGACGGCGTCTTCGTTGGACAATGTCCCGGAGTAATCGGGCCGTGCTGCCACGGCCCGGATGAGGTGGAGGTTTATCGAGAACTTTGCGAGATTGTGTCGGAATGGATCGCGCTGGCAGAGCGAGACGGAACCCCGCTACCACCAGCGACCGCCGGAACGGGGATCGCGAAGAAAATTGCCTGAAGATGCTTCCGTTCTCGCTCACTTCACCACCTCGGGCTTCGTGATGTCCACCCGCGCAAGACTTCGCCTTGCGTGCCCGTGACCACTTGCTTCTCTTCACTCATCACGCCGCGTTCGATCCAGAGAGACCCGGGTACCCCAGCCCGGCGTGACCAAGAGACCATCTTGAGGATGTGCCCCATTGTGCCGGCCCACGTCAACGGCGACAATCGGGTTGGTGACATCGCAAGCCTCCGGTTCGCTCGGGAGATCCCCATGACCCGGCTCTTCGTTCTCTTCGCTACATGCTGCGTGACAGTCCCCGCGAGTGCAGCAGACCCACCCCCACCCCTGGCCGAAAAATATTTGTGGGAAGGCCGTTTCGCCGATGGCGAGACGGCCTCACTGTTGGCTCTCGATGCCAACCCGAAGGACGACGAGACTCGATTCGGGCTTGGGATGATCCAGTTCGCGCGAGCCGTGGAGAACCTGGGCAAATCACTGTACGAATACGGGGCGGTGTCGAAGAAGGCGACGCAGCCGTTCCTGCGGCTCCCGGTTCCAGTGAACGAGAAGCCCTCGGTCATCAGCTATCAGGCGCTCGGCCGAGTGCTGGACGCGTTCGCCACCGATCTCTGCCGTGCCGAGGCCACGCTCGCCAGCATCAAGGACGATCAGGTGAAGCTGCGATTAAGGCTGGCGAAAATCCGACTCGACTTCACTGGTGCGGGTAAGGAACGCACCACGCTGATCGATCTGCTGAACGAGTTGAATGGAGGCAGGTTCGACTTCCAGAAGGCCAACCCCGAGTTCCGAGTCCACTTCGACCGCGGAGACGTGGCGTGGCTGCGGTCCTACTGCCACCTCCTCTCGGCGATGGTGGAGGGCTATCGAGCGGTGGACGAGGAGGCCGGGTTCGATGAGCGGGTGAAAGACATCTTCCCCAAGGTGGAAGCTCCTGCCAAGCCAGCGGACCGAGACTGGGTCAACGGACTGAAGGTGGTGGATGCCCCGCGACTCCGGCGAATGCGGTTGCACCTGGTGGCAGTGTGCGAACTGAACCGAGAGACGTGGCAGCACATCCGCAAGGAAACTGATGATGACTTCGAATGGCTCCCTCATCCGAAGCAGACCGATCAGCTCGGGTTGCCGCTGACTGCTGATCGGATCGACCGTTGGCTGGCCATGATGGAGCAGTGGGAGGGATTGTTAAAGGGGGAACTGCTTGTCCCCAGTGGCCTGATCGTGTTCGTCCACAACAACCACCCGAAAGGGATGGGGCTTAACGTGAAGAAGCTGCTCGATGAACCGCCGACAGACCTGTTGAACCAGGACCGGATCCGAGAGAAGGGGATTGCCGCCAAATATCTGGAGCCTGAAGTGGGAAAGAAGATGTTCGACTTCAATGTGGTATGGGGAACGATCCAACTGTTCGACGGTCCATTCGGGTTCGCCTACGCCGCCCGGCTCAACTAACTCCTGCGGTGCAGTGGCCACTCGACCGCAGGCACCGGCGTCGGGCAGAAGATAGCACCGCGCGCCGGCAGTTACTCTCGTTCACTTCCCAGTATTCTGCACAACCTCGGGCTTCGTGAAGTCCACCCGCAAGACCTCACCCGGGGTGCCCGTGACCACTCGCTTCTCTTCACGCATCACGCCGCGTTCGATCCACTTGGCGGTGATCTCGTAGCGGAACTCCTTGCCTGCTTCAAGCGGTGGCGAATCGAACACGCGGTCCGTGCCGATCTGATTGGTCTTCACCCCATCCACGAACACTTGAGCCGAGAACTGCGGCACCTTCACCGAGAGAATCAGACTCGCACCGCCGCCTCCCGTGGCAGGTGTCGGAGGCGCGGGAGGAGACATGGGCGTAGGAGCGGGCAACATCGGCAGTGGCGTCGGGGAAGTCAACGGTGTCGGCAGCCCCGAACTCGGTAGGTTCGAGTTGTCGAAGTTACGGTCGCCGAACCCATTCCCGTTGCCAACTCGTTCCACGGGCCAGACATTCACGCTCAGGTTTCGAGGTCGGGGCGATGCGGCATAGATTCCCACCCACCCGAAGGGGATGCCCGGCGAAGGCACCTGCTCCCACAGTCGGCGCAGATCGTTGTTCCCGAACACACCCGGGATGGGGCCATACGTCGGCACCGGCGGCCCATACAGGCTCAGACCGTTCGACCACGACGAACCCGCACGCGGGCCGTAGCCGTAGAAGCCGAATGGGTAGCCGACGAATGGACCGCCATAGAGACCCGGGTATCCCCAGCCCGGCGCGACCGAGGGACCATACGGCCAACCCGAGTGGTAGAACCCCGGGCCGAAGGGCGCTCCGAAGGGTGCGCCTGCGACAACGGCGACATCACGCCGGGGACCGTGAATGATCGTGCCGCCACCGTAGGGGTTGGGGTACGGCGGGAAGTCCTGAGCGAGCCCTGATCCGGGCAGGAAGACGCAAACCAGGATTGGCGAGGCGAAACCGAGAATCCCGGTTGTGCGATGTGACACAATGACCCCTCCATGAGGCGAACTGCCCCAGTAAACGATTCGACCCGCCGGGCGATCGGAATCACCTGGCGGGCCGCGTTGGAGGTCAGTTGTTTCGAACAGGTCACGGCTTTTTCGGACCGACGGTTCCCGTTGGCAGAACCGCAGGAGTCAGAGTTGGCGGCACAGCTTCTGTAATCTGAATAAACCCGCGAGTCGCACCAATCCGACCATCGAGCGTGTGTCCGGCGACAATCACCTCATAACCACCCGGAGCGGTCCCGAGTTGAACCGGGAGGATCATCTTGCCGCTGGACGGGAGCACGATCACAGGCTGCCAGAGGATCGTATCCGATTCGTAAGGAACAAGACCCTTGTCTTTGAGGTTTGTGCCAGGTCGAGGAGCGGCATATTCACGAACAACCAGAGGGTGGGTGGTCGAAGCAGAGGCCCCGACATTGTAGATCGCACGGGTCTCCGCCGGCACCACCACGGCACCAGTTCGACCGGGGTACGCGGGTGCAGCGGCCGTCGCGGTCAGCCCTCCGCGAATCGGCGTTGGTTGTTTCCGGGCTTCCTCCAGAACCTTCAGTTGGCGAGCAAGTCCCTCACGCAGGTGGCTCTGGATTTCCTTCGATCGCTTATCCGCGTAATCCTTGGCCTTCTCGACATCGCCCCAGTATTGCTCGGAAGCTGCCTTCCGCTCTTTCGCTTCCGCCGATCCCTTGCCATCAGCTTGAGCGTAGTATTCGTCTCGGCGGTTGGAGAACTTCTTGGCGAGTGCATCGCGGTCAGACTCAGCCGCGGCAGCTCGATCTCGTTTGAAGGGACCGAACCCTGGCAACAGGTTCTCGGGGATCTCTCTCCTGAAGTTGCGAAGCTGCGAGCCGCCCTCGGCCAACTTGTTGGAATCCATATTTTGACGCGCTGCGTCCTGAAGAACCGCATTCAGAAATCCCGTATCTGGCTTTCCTGCCGGCGAATTGGCGGGCACGCCAACCATCCCTGCCCCTGGAGCACGAGGTGGGGTGTTCGGGTTTTGCTTCTCGACCCTGTTGTTCCCGCCGAATACCGTGTTGGGCTTTGCCTGTGATGGGGCTACTCCGACACCCCCCAGCACGGCTCCTGGCCCATGGGTTTGTTGTTTCATCGCTGCGCCATCTGCTGGACCAAATGCTTCTCCAGCCACACCTAGCAGACCGCCACCACCGCCGAGGCCGCCGATACCGTTGAGTTCCTGCTTCTTCTCCATTGGTCGTCCTTGTTCATCTTTCCCCGGCAGATTCTTGTCCCGACTCTCACGTTCAGGGGAATCATCGGATTGGATGGACCCGGATACATCGTCGTCATTGGACATGGGCCGCTGGTTCGGTGTTCGATCAGCCTCAGGCAGTCGAGCGACCTGCAACTTCACGACCTCTTCCTTGGCTGCGGCCGCATGAGTCTGGTCTGCCGTGCCGAGGGCGACGATCAGGAACGCGACGATACCAACTGCACCCATCGACCCGATCCCCAGTGGCAACCGGCCAGACGAGCGGGTGAAACAGGCGACGGCGAGCATCAGCGCGAGCAGTCCAAACCCACCGACCGCGAACCAACCGGTGCTGCGGAATTGCTCGACGGGTACTCCCGCTGCCTGGGCCTGATCAACCTTCTGCTTGGCAAGCTCACGAGCCTCGTTGGCTTCCCTCGCGAGTTGCTGGATTCCTTCAGCCTTGGATCGATCCAATTCCGCTGCTTCGGCAGCGGCCTTGGCGGCATCGAGGTTCCGCACGGCCGATTCGTATCGCGGCCAGTACAGGTCACGCAACTTCTGGTGAGCCTGGAACGCGGGTGGCTCGATCGTGGTCATGTACTGACCGTTGCACACGAGCAGGTTGGCCTGTTCCTGGGTTGGGGCGACAGGCTTCCGCGCGAACCCGGCCGGCACCTGTTCTGCGAATCGACGCCAGCCCTGGGTCGCGAGCACGAGGTCAAGCGACTCGGCCGCTTTCGCATGATCTGTGAGCAGGAAGTCGGCGTACTCCATCTGATCAGGCGTGTTCACTTCGCCCGCGATGAGGAAGTGCGTCGTGAGCAAGCGGTCCTTGGCGTCGGAAGCGACTGCACTGTTGACCACAGCGGCATACAGAATTGCGGCTGCGGGATTTCCCTTCTCGTCGGTCGCGGTGAGGTTCAATCCAATCCGCGTGTTCGGATAGTAGCCGTCGGGGTTCCTGGGCTTGCCAAGCGGAGCGACGTTCAGGTTCAAGCCTTCGCCGGGGCGACGGAACACAAGGCGTTCAGCAACCGGGATGAGATCGCTCTTCGGCTGACCAATCACGTGTTCCGGTTCCTCGAACACCGTCACCCGGACCACTCCGCCACGTGGATCGGCACCGGTCAGCAGTTGTGCTTCGACCAACTGGTCGGGAGCGGCCGTGATGGTTTGCGTGTCGGCAAGACGACCACGGGTGTAGGCTCCGACGACAAGTTTTCGTTCGCGACCAACCGACCGCAGATGAACGCGGATCGGGGTCCCTGGTGAGGTGACGGGATTGGGGACCGTTATCACGACCCCACTCGTCTTCACATCGGGGAGCAGGAAGCCAGTTCGTGCACCCATGACGCCCGGGGCACCGACAATCGCGGCAGGCACGGTCGGGAACTGGTTGATCTCGGGGACCAGCAACGGGGAGTAGGCCTTGTTCGGCGTCGCGATCTTGAGCCACAGCGGCGTGCCCAGTTCGGGAACGAAGTTGAAGACGCCCAGGCCTCGGTTGACGCCAGCGATCTGCTCATCCTGGACGGTCTTGACCGTGGCCAACGTGCGTCGCCCATCGGTGATCGTTCCGCTGATTTCGACCGGCAGACCACTCGGCGTGGTCGCACGGACGTAGACCCGGCAAGGCACGCCTGCCACGAGATCCCCACCCTCGGGGAAGAACTCGACGACCAGGTTCGGGCCGACGACCGGAATCCGATTGGCGACCACTTCTTCAACCATTTCCTTGCCGCTGGCCGCACGAATCTTGACCTTGAGCCGTGCATCGCCATTCGTGATCGCCTCCGGGAGCACGAAGCGGAAGCTCGCGTTCCCCTTGGCGTTCGTGGGCGGAGCGCTGAAATCGACCAGTTCCATCACCTGGTCATCGATGACGGCAATCGCGGACAGCAATTGCGCCCCGACGACGGGTTCACCCTTCAGTTTGAGTTCGACTGTCGCCTCGACGGTGTCGCCAGCCGAGTAGGAAGCCGCACCGAACGTGAGCTTCTTGTTGAAGATTTCAGGCACCCCGGACTCGACCCTGATGGTTCGGGTGACGGGGAACGGGACAACTGCGGGGTTCCCGGATGGGTGCGGCAGTTCCCGCATTGTGAGGGTGTATTCACCTTCGGGCGAGTCGAACGGGAGCATGAACTCACCGGTGCCAATCCCGCGAACCGGGTTTCCATCTGGCCCCATGAGCGGTGAGACGTTTCCTTCGATCACGCGGACGAGATTCGTGCTTCCGTCGATCGATGCATTGCCGATCGATGCATTCCGGACAACCGCACCCTTGGGATCGCGGAGTTCGAAGTGGAGCAGTTGCTCGCGAGTCGGCGGGGTAAACGTGACCCGATCGAGCGTGAGCGACCGGAACCGGACCGTTTCGCCCGGCCAGTACTTCGGCTTGTCGGTCGTCAGAACGGTGGTGAACACTGGCCCGAGAAGTTTCACCTTCTCCTGGAGAACGGTGCGTACCTGGGTTTTGTCATCGACGCGGGAAACGACGAGGAACAGCTCGGATTCCGGCTTGAGCTTCGTCCAGGCTCCCGCGGGCAACCGAATCGGGTGTTCCCGGGTGGTTTCGTGGTTGATTGGCTGTGAGTAGATGACGGCGTCGGACTGATCAAGGAACTCGGCGATCACGCGACCGCTCGGGGCGTTCTTGTGATGGTTCACGACGAGCAGGAACTCGTTCGGGGCGCCGGGCTGAACTGCGGCGGGCTTCATCACTTCCCAGGTCAGCCTGCGGGTGTCCTGGTTCAGTGCGGCCGCCTTCTCGTCGGATACCCACTTCGCGAGAAGCCCATCGTGAGCTTGCTTGGCCATCAGGAGTTTGGCGTGGGCCGCAGAGCGTGCCTCATCCATGTTTCGGCCGGTCGACTCGAACACACGAAGTGCGTCAGCAGCTCGTGCGGCGGAATCGTCGGCATCGCGACGAGCCACTTTGGCTTGGTTCAAAAGATCCAGCACCGGCACAACGGTTCCGGGGATCGCGACCAGCACTGCGGCAGCGATGGCCCACGGAATGATCCGGGCCAGGGTCGATCCTCTGGCGAGGGTCCGGGCGTGGCCGTTGCGAGTCGCTCGCTGCTCTTTCGGAGCGGCGGGTGTCACGGGTGTTCGGGTGTTAACTGATGGGAGCGGAGCGGCGATGGCGTTGCAGACCATCTCGGTGGTCTTCGCGAGTGGTGGCCGGGCAGCGGGTCGGGCGTCGGGAGCCTCGAACCGGACCGCCGGGAAGGCGATCTTGGCGGCTTTCGCGATCAAGCCATGCATCTTGGCGGCTTCGGTCCGCTCTGCGGCGCATGACTGGCAGGTGGAAAGGTGTGCCGCGACAGCCGTGATCTCGGGCGCGTCGAGCAACCCGAACAGGTGGTCGAGGATCAGGGGGCGGCATTCAGTACAACGCAACATGACTACGCTCTCTTTCCCGAGACCGGGCCAGCCGGGGGGAGATAGACTCACTTACAAGACGAGGAACATCAGCAGACAGATTTCAGTGGTGGGTAACAAAGCGTGTTCGGCGCGGTGGTTGTTACAATCCTGCAATCCGGGTTGTCACCTCATTCTTCGACAACACCATTCGGATTCAACACTTTTCGCAGCTTGATAAGGGCTGTTCGCATCTGCGTTTTCACGGTGCCGACCGGCGCATTTCGGATTTCAGCAATCTGTTCGTAGGTCAATTCACCGTTCTGGCGGAGCAGAAAGACTTCCTTTTCATCCTGGCGAAGCTGCGTGATCGCGACGCGAAGGCGATCGAGCGTTTCCTGTTCCTCAAGCGATCGTCCGGGGGTTTCGTCGCGTCCGGGCATCATCACTTCTTCCTCCGGGAGAGGTCGGGATTTGCGGTTCCAGGCGCTCCGCTGAAAATCCTTGGCGGCATTGAGTCCGACGCGGAAGATCCAGGCTCGTAGGTTCAGAACATCCGGAACTGATTGCCGTGCCCGCCAGCATTTCAGGAAGGCTTCCTGTGCTGCATCCTGGGCATCGTCCTGGTTGCCGAGCAGGTAGAGAAGCGTGCTGACGAGTTCATCCCGGCAGAGGTTAAACGTGGCGATAAGGACGTCATCCCCCGGCCGGCCATTCCCGGTCGAAACGGGAATGGCTGGAAGAGTCGCTGCGGGTTCGGCACCCGCTGGCGGCCATTGAGTGGGAGTCACGCCGGTTTTCGCCATAGCGTCCTACCTGATCGACGACGGACGGACGGGGATGGATTGAAAAACCTGCCCCGATCCACGGTTGAATTGGTTGGACCGCGCCATTTTCCCATGCTAGCCGCCACTGGGTCAATGGAGCAAGGACAAATGAACGCGGATGAACACGTGAAGGCAGGGCCGGTATTAGCCCTGGAAGGGCGGCGGATGGTAGCCAGGGGTG
>Ga0105047_10003179_pt1 | contig 29037 bp, 13 predicted proteins | sample MAT04_FD_78384 | JGI IMG/M metagenome (GOLD analysis project Ga0105047, IMG submission 78384) | Freshwater microbial communities from Lake Fryxell liftoff mats and glacier meltwater in Antarctica - MAT-04 (megahit assembly) | ecosystem: Environmental > Aquatic > Freshwater > Ice > Liftoff... | reverse complement strand
TCGCAAACCGGTGGCGCAGGGTCTTGCAACCGCGCCTGCGGGAGCATTCGCGCTCACTTCCTGGTGCTCGTGGGTACCTGGCGAGGAAGTTGACTCCTCTCCTATTCCCCGCGGCTGCGGCTGCGACAGCCGCGCTCCGCGACTGCATGGGTACGGCTGTGGCGCGGGTCAGCGGCCCTTGGGATCGAGGCCCGCCTCCAACTGGCCGGGGGCGAGTTTCGTGGCCACGCCGTCCGGCGGCACGTCGGCCTTTGCCACCCAGAGGATCGCGTTGAGCGCCAATTTGCGGAACTGGTCGTTGCCCCAGTTGCGATGGAAATGCCCGCCGGTGAAGCCAAAGCCCCGTCCGCCGTCCTCGCGTTCGTACGCCCAGGCGACGTGCTGCGGTTCGCCACGCGCGACCATGGCGCGCATGGTGGGGTTGCCGGAGTGCGCGCCGTCGCTGCGGTTGGTGGTGCTCGCCGGCGGCACGGCGCTCAGAATCGCGGTCACGCCTTTCATCCCCTCGCGGAAGCGCATGTTGAAATACCACTCGTCCACGATCTTGAACGGCGACACGCCGTGCGTGATGGGGTGGTTCGGGAACGTCTTGAAGTCGCCCTCCCAATGCGGATTCACCGACCAGTTGATCTCGAAGGCGCCGCCGATCCAATCCAGGAACTCGGCCTGCCCTTTCTCCTTCGTCGGCTCCACACCGTAATGCAGGCACGCCAGGCCCACGCCTTTCTTGGTCAATTCGCCCATGGTCTTGAGCCGCTCGCCCTTGAGCAGCGGATGGCCGCCACCGCCGTCGCAATAGATGATGACTGCCGCGGCATCGGCGAATGCCTCGCCGATGTCAGTGGGCCAGCCGTTGCTAAACACGACCGACGTGACGCCGGGCACATTGGTCAGGCACGACTGGAGCAGCAGGCAGCCGGCGCGGTGCTCGTGTTCGCCGGGGCCGTGGCTGGGATTGCCCGCGATGAACACGATCTTCTTGTCGGCAGCGGTAAGCGTGAGGGCAGCGACCGCGAGCGCGGTGGCGAGGAGGATTTTTTTCATAGAAATGTCAGGTTTGGACGCACGGGAGTGATAAATGAATCAAAGGCGGTGCCCAGTGAAAACATTCCCAGCCAAGGCGTCCAGTCGCGAGATGAAGTTTTCCGCCATTCCGTGAACGGGTTGGGTTTCCAGCGGTGGCGGGCGGCGGCCGCTTTTTTCGGGGCGCGCGGCGCGCGGCTCCATCCGCCGTGCGCTCCTGCCCCGTGCGATCCTTCACCTTGGCCGTGCGCTGGCAGCATTGCGGACAGCAGCGGGCCCGGCGCTGGAACTGTGCATTGGCATCCACCGCCACGACCAGCAGCCCGGCAATCTTGGCCCGCTCCCCTTTGTTCTCCTTGAGCCGCCGGTTGCCCGCCACCAGCACCGCCCGCCGATCGTTCAGGCGGTAGCGGGCCAGGGCGTAGGCCAGGGCGTCGTCGCTGATCCGGCCCGTCCAGCCGGAGAGCCGCTGCCAGCCCCGCGCGGCAGTCTCGGTTTGCAACGGGAGCGGGTGGTGCGCACGGCGCAGGCGGGCGGGCGGGCGAGCGAGGGGTTCGCCCCGGCGTTGCAGTTCGAGGTTGAGCTGGGAGAGCTCCTCCAGCCGGCCCCAATGGGCCTGGTAGCCCGCGCCGCCGGCTTGAGTGCTGGCGAACCCGTTGGGCAATGACAGAACGCTGCGGTGGGTCTGGTGCCGCAGCCTCACGCCGGAGACCGCCGCCGCGCCCGCCGTGGCCTGATCCGTTTTCCAGCCTGCTTCGATTCCCGGGGGCCAGAGTTTCGAGGACGGCGAAAACGCAATGATGCCTTCCTTCCGCCCGTGCGATCTGTGCTCGTCACCCCGGACTCGCCCGTTGAGCGGGCCGGCAGGCGGCATGCGGGGAGGTGATTCCGGTTTGGGAAAGCCCACCGCCAGCCTTGCCAGCGCTGGGCGTGGTGCCGAACGACATGCGTTCCCATGGGGTCAGGAGCCGGGCTTCGCGCCCTGCTGGATCGGCCGCGGTCGGCCGGAATTCGCGGCGGAAAGTTTTTTTTGACAGTATTGCGGAATAAGCTCCAATCACCGCCTTGTGAATCTTCGTTTATTCATCCTGGCCGGGTTCTGGTTGGTCCTGGCGCCGGCGGCCCGTGCCCAGTGGCTGACCCAGTCCATTGACCTCAAAGCGGGCTGGAACGCCGTTTTCCTCCATGTGGACACCGGGCACGACACGCTCAACAACCTCGTCGGCGGCGACACTCAGAACCCGATCCTCGAGGTCTGGCGCTGGAATCCCCCGTCCGTCGCCCAGTTCGTTAATAATCCGGCCTCCCCCACGCCCACCGTGGAATGGACCAGTTGGGTGCGGGCCAACCCCGCCTCCACTTTGCAGCGTCTCAACGGCGACACCGCCTACCTGGTCCGCGTGGGCACCAACGCCCCGACTTACACCTGGCGGCTCAAGGGCAAACCCGTCGTCCCGCGGCACGACTGGACCGTTTCCGGGCTTAACCTCATCGGCTTCCCGACGGTCACGAACACGCCGCCCAGGTTCGACGCCTTCCTGGCCAACGCGCCGGAACTCCAGTCTGCGACCCCGGAGATCTACCACTACCCCGGCGGCGAACTGGGGGCGACCAATCCCGCGCTGCTGCCGGCGCTGCTTTTCCGCAATACCCCGGTCAAACGCGGTCAAGCCTACTGGGTCCGTTCCGGCACGGTGTTCAATCGCTACTTCGGGCCGTTCGAGGTGGTGCAGTCTGGCGTCCACGGCGTGGACTTCCGGGAGACCCTCAGCAGCGCCACCTTTCGCCTGCGGAACCTGACCGCCAGCAATCTGACGGTGACGTTGCGCCTCACCGCCTCGGAAACTCCGCCGGCTGGCCAGACGAACATCGCCGGGCTCCCGCCGCTCCTGCTCCGGGGCACCTTGAACCCCACCAACCTCACCTACGGCTACACCAACGTTCCGGTCAACACCGCCCGCATCTGGACCCTCGCTGGCCGCGGCCTGCCCGGTTCGGAAGTTGAAGTGGTCCTTGGACTCAACCGCGCGGCCGTCACGAATGTCCCCGGCACCTTGCTGGCGGGCGTGCTGCGGTTCACCGATTCCCTCGGCCACTCACAGGTGGATGTGCCGGTTACCGCCAAGGCCGCGGCCAGTTCCGGCCTCTGGATTGGCGGCGTCGCGGTGACGGATGTGGGCCATTACCTCAAATCCTACGAGCGCGACGGCAACAACCAGCCGGTCACTGGCACCAATGGCAGTTACAACGTCTCCGCCATTGACACTTCGCTCGGCAAAGCGGCCCGGCCGTATCCGCTCCGGCTCATCATTCACAACCCCAACACCGGGAACGCCTCCCTGCTCCAGCGCGTGTATTACGGCGTGGATCCTTCCACCAACATCGTGGTCGCCACCCGCGAATCCTCCCTCAACTCCGCTTACCTCAAGGACGCCCGCCGGATCAGTGCCACGCACCTGCCTTGGACCGAGACCAACGCCCCGTATGCCTTCAATGGCCGCCTGCGCGCGCAGACCAACCTGACCACCACCATCCTGCTGCCCTACGACGATCAGGCCTCGAATCCCTTCCTCCACACCTATCATCCTGACCACGATAACCTGAAGCCCGGGTTCAAAGAAATTCAGCCCCAGGGCGCGGAATCCTACGCCATCCAGCGCAGCATCACCTTGAACGTGACGCCTCCCGGCAACGACTTCTCCAGCCTCGTGGCCGCCGGCGACACCCTCACCGGCACTTACATTGAAAATGTCTCGGTAAAAGGCCTCGCGCGCGCCGGCGGCACCAACGACACCCGGCAGTTTGAAGTCCGCGGTGCCTTCAGCCTCAGCCGCGTCAGCGAAATCCCCACCTTGACCGTGGCCCCCTGAACCCGTCCTGCCCTCTCCCGATCCCATGAAATACAACTCTTGCCTCGCCAGCGCTGAGCCTCACGCCTCACGCCTCACCTCTCACGCCTCACGCCTCGCTTTCCGCAAAACGCAAACCCCAACCCATCCCATGAGCAAAGTCACCACCCTCATCGCCCCACTGCGGGCGCTTTCCGCCGTCCTCCTGCTGGCCCTGGCCGGTTTTGGCCTCGCGCCGCGCGCGCTGGCGCAAGCCAACGCGCACCCGCCTGAGCGGATGACCTACCAAGGCTACCTGGTGGACGCCAACGGCACGGCGCTGGGCACCAACGCGCCCAAGAACTACGACGTGATTTTCCGGATCTGGAACTCGGAGTCAGGCACTGCCGCCGGCAACCGCCTTTGGACCGAGCAGCAGACCGTGACGGTGGACAAGGGCTACTTCAGCGTGCTGCTCGGCGAGGGCAGCAGCATCGGGGAAGCCCGGCCTGACCTGTCCACCCTGTTCACCAACGCCACGGCCTCGGATCGCTGGGTCGGCCTCACGGTCAAGGGCATCGGTGCCGGCGGTACCGACGTGAACATCCTGCCGCGGCTGCGGCTGCTGACTTCACCCTACGCCTTCCTGGCGCGCGGGGTTTCCGGGGCGGGAGTCGTGAGTGCCAACAACCTTGACCCGGTGGTCGCCAATGCGCTTTGGACGGGGAATGGCGCCAACATCTATCGCGCCGGCGGCAACGTTGGGATCGGCATCAGTAACCCCGGCTTTCCGCTCAGTTTTGCCACCACACTCGGCGACAAGATCAGCCTCTGGGGCAACTCGGGAGCCCACTACGGCCTGGGGGTTCAAGGGGGATTGCTGCAGATTCACACCGATGCTGTGGGCGCGGACGTGGCCTTCGGCTACGGCAGCAGTTCGGCTATGACCGAGACCATGCGGATCACCGGCGGCGGACGGCTAATCGTGCAAGGTGGCGTGCTGGCTCGCGGTGGCGCCCCCGGCGGCAACGGCTCGCTCAATAACGGCTATGCCTTCAGCGGCAGCGGCGGTGATAACGACTCCGGCATGTTCAGTTCCGCCGACGGTTTGGTGCAGTTCTACAGCGACAACATTGAGCGCATGAGGATTCATCCGGGTGGCAATGTGGGCATCGGCCAAACCGTCCCAAGCGTGAAACTGGATGTTGCCGGCACCATGCGGGTGGACAATGGTCTAACGGCTGCCCCGGCCAATGGAACTTTCGGCAGTTCGGGTACTCGGCTGACTCTCTGGCCCGGCGACGCATCGAACCCTCCGTACGCCTTTGGGATTGCTGGCGGTACCCTCTGGTCTGGAGTGCCATCAGGAGCGCAGCACCGGTGGTATTGCGGGACCGGCAGCAAGATGAATCTCTACAACAATGCCAATCTGGAGATTTTTGACGGCGGAGCCGGCGTGGGCGGCAGGTTGCAAGTGGGCACAGGCGGATTCAGCGATGTGGCGGTGACCATCAAGGCCAACCCAGCGGATAACTACATGGTCCTGCTGATGGATAGCGGCGGCAACTATCGCCACCTCTTCCACGCCAACGGGACAGCCTACAAGACCGGGGCCGCCAGTTGGGCCACCTGGTCCGACGTCCAACTCAAACGCAACGTCCAGACGTTACACGGCGCTTTGGATCAATTGCTGGGGCTGCGCAGTGTGACTTTTGAGTATCTGAATGGGAAAGCCTACGGGGAAGGCATGTATCGTGGATTCATTGCCCAGGAAGTCGAAAAGGTCTTCCCGGACTGGGTCAGCGAAGCGCCGGATGGCATGAAGGCCGTGGAGTGCCGCGGGTTTGAGTCGCTGACGGTCGAGGCGCTGCGAGAATTGCGCGCGGAAAAGAATGCTCAAATCAAGCAACTCTCGGATGAGAACACCTCGCTGCGGGCGACGCTCGCCGCCCAGGAGCAACGCTTGGCCAGCCTGGAGACGTTGATTCGCTCGACCGCCGTCAAGTCCCCGGACGCCAAGTAGTGCCGGCTGCGTCCTGCGGGAAATCCTTTGAACCCAAGATGACCTCGGAACCCAGTCGCGGAACCGGTCGTGTCGGGGGGCAATCCCCACTGGCCGTCCGACCTCATGGGCGCCCCTGCCGACCGCCTCTTCCGCGGCCTCCTGCGCCCGCAAGCACAGATTGTCATCTCATTCGCCTGGTCCCTTTCACTCTTCTCCATTTGACCCTATGAACCGGCTTTTTCGCCTCCCCATTATCCTGGCCACGCTGCTGGGCGCCGCGGCGGGCGCGCTGGCGCAACCGCTGGCCTTGCCTCTGGAAATCCGCCAACCGGACACACTCTGGAATTTCCAGGCCCAACGCGGCGTGCCCATCTCGACCGTGTCCAATGTGCCGCCCGGCTCGGACGGACGCATGACGACCATCAATGAGTCCGGCTCGGCGATCCTTCCGACCACCAACCAGTTTCGTAACTTCGTTGCCTTCGGTGGCGTGCCTGGCCTGAAACTCGCGGACTGGCTGGCCCGGAGTAATTCGACGATCCTCAAAAGTGGCACGAATGTCTTCTCGGCCACCGTCGCCACGGAGATGAAGCTGCCGCTGGGCAACACCACCACCGGACTCGTCATGGTGCTGCGTCGGGCGCAGATCGGCGCGCCCTACCTGACGCGCCAGGTATCATTCCCCTTCGGCAGCATCGTGGAGGTGCCCAGCACGGACGAGGGCGGTTTGCCGCTGACGAACATCGTTGCCGCCGCCTACTGGCTGCCACAACCCTACTCGACTAACGCCCATACCAATGCCGCCTATTACTGGAGCCCGCACGCCCAGAAAGTCTATGCCATTCAGCCCGGCCCGATGAGCATCCGCTGGGTCAAGGCCGCCTACAGCAGCACGGTGCCGCCAGATTACTCGACCAACGCCGCGAACTACTACACGAACGGTGGGAACTACTTCCGCATCTTCACCGCCAATTACATCGTTTCCGGCTCGCCCGTGAAGCCGCCGCGGAAGATTTACTGGACGGAGAAGGGCTTCCGCATGTTGAGCAAGCCAATTGCCGTCCCTGCCGCGCGGGTCGGCGCGGTCGCCATTGCCTATAACAACAATTTTCCCCGCACGGTCACCAACCAATATGTCGGTCCCGGCGACACCAGCCCGACCGATGGTAACACCAACCAACCGTTGCAGGAGTTGCGCACCCTCTGGTATGACCAGCAGCAGGGAAATATCTACGCTTACAACCGCGAAGGCCGGGCCTTCCTCGAGTTGCTGGGCGACCTCCGCCCCGACGGGCAGACTCGCGAGCAGTTAGGTTTCGAGATCGTGGACGTGATCAAGCAGCCTAGCGCACTGGACGTGCGCATCGAATTGGGCGACCGAGTGACGCCCCCCACGCCCGGCACCCTTGAAAGCTTGACGCCGGAACCCGTGCTTCAGATCGGCGCTCCCAATTTTGCCTACCAACACAATATCGCCGGGGCCGACGGCTTTGAACTGTTCGCCACGCGCGAAACCCTGAATGTGAACGACTATCTGGTTCACTGGATGGAGGACGGATTGGTAGGTTTGAAGTGGCCGGCACTCTTTGGCCGCTACGAGTTTGTCTGGCCCGCAGACGTGGCCCGCTACAGCCATTACGTCCGTCCGCTGGTAGCGACGGAAAACGAGGCCAAACTCACGGCCGTGCCCTTGCCGACGATGAATGTCCCGACGATTGAGTACCAGGATCCGTTGGACAAACCCCGCGGCAAGCTGACGGAGACCTTCCGGTATTACACCTTCCTCGAACCTTCCAATCCCTTGCACCGGGCGCTGCTGCGGTTTAACTCGGGCGAGAACGTGGCCTTCGAGCGCGTGTTCTCCTGGCTGGATGCCAACCTCAAGTCCAACAACTTCGCCGGCAATGTCATTGCCACCAACCTCGCCGCTTGGAACACCAACAGCCACACCCTCCAATTCCCCGATCCGCTGGCGGCTCCGCGGGTCGTGACCCAGACAGTGGATGTAGGTCAGCGCATCCAGGCCCCCGCGGGCGAGCGCGGCACCGCTTCGGGCGAAGGCTACTATGCCGGTCACATTCACGACCTGGCCGGGCGGTCCTATAACCCGAACGTCTATGCCGATCCGTTCGTGGCCGGCTTCCAGGTAGCCAACTTGGGATCCATTATCCCGGTGAACGCCATTCCGAATACCAACCAACTCGAAGTCTGGTGGTTCCGGCCAAATCGTGCGGATGCCAGCAAGGGCTTCATTACCAATAACTGGCCCTCGGTCATCGGTCGCTATACCATTCAATGGCCAACTAATCCGCGGGAGATTGTGCTGGCGAGCAAGAAGGGCAGCGAAGGCGATGGCCCGCTGAACTCGTTCGAAGCGGCCGGCATCATCTACGCCAAGAACACTCCGGGCCAGACCGGCTATAATCCCAACGAGGAACATGCCGTCATGTCCGGCGGCACCGCGTTCGCCACCCGCGATGACCTCAACATCACCAACACCGTCGGCTATTCGTCGCATCCCTTCGTGCTGGTCCAGTATGTGGCGGCAGACAACCGCCCGGCGATGTCGGTCTTCAAGGTGCTGCGCGAGAAACCTTCTGCGGGCTGGGTTTTTGATTACATCACGGAAGCCGGGCGCAAGCTCCAGGCCCCCATGCCGCTGCCCTTGCTCGCCAAGCCCGTCGAGGGCAGTGGCGACAATACCGTCAGCTACAACACCGAACCCACCGGCGGTGGCGGCGACCTGCCGGGCGGCTGGAACGCCGGCACGTATGGCAGTGGCCCGCTCGGGCACTACAACAAGTTCACGTTCCAGGATCGCAAGCAGGATTTCTGGGTGTATCGCGGCCTGCACGCGGGCCTGCCCGCGTTGCGCGCCGGCACTTATGTGATCACGAATCGCACCTTCGTCACGCTCTCCAACGCCACTGCCGTGGTGGGGCAGAACTTTGCGCTCACGCTGCACGCCTCCCGGCAGGATGAGTTCCTGGCCATTGACCCCGGCAGTGTGCCGGCTTGGTTGAGCCCCGGCGGCCTCACCCTCGCAGGCACCCCCGCGACCAACCACATCGGCACCAATGCCGTTGCCTTGGTGGTGTACGATCTCTATGAAGGCAGCCGCTGGACCAACACACTGACGCTGCGGGTCATCGCCAGCGGCGCGGTGGTGGCCCAAGGGCCGCTGGCGCTGGTCAGCTCCAACAGTTTCACCGGCACGCAGATCACCTTCTCCAACCGGCCGCCCTTCCTCGGCGTTTCACCGAACGCTTCGAACAGTTTCACCATGCGGTTCTACTACAAGACCGAGCCGAGCTTTGCCTGGCCCGGCCTCGCCAGCCCGCCGCCTGCGGGGACGATCGTGCCATATCTCCGCCCGCGGACCAACGGCGCGTATGCCGGCGATCCGGCCTCGAAGAACACCCCTTCGCTGGAGATTGTTTATCGTCCCGTCTGGCCGGTGCGCGATACCAAGGATGCCACCAAGGCCGTGCCGACTATTCCCTACGGTCTGACCTTGACCACCCCCGGAGCCGGCGGGTTGCCGCTGCCCGGCATTCGCGATTGGAAGACGGCCCGCGTGCTCTACCAGCAGTCCATCGCCTCGAACTTGAACACGGCCAGAGTCTCCGTGGTGCTCCACGACCCGACCCGCGCCAAGTCGTCCGGCATCACCAACTATGGGATGCAAATACTCCCGGCGAGCATCCGCACCGAGCTATATCAGGGGAAAGTTTACTTCCCGAACCTGCCGCCGCACTTGGGCAAGCGCCTGTTCTTTGATCCCGCCGTGGGTGCCAAAGGAAGCCTCGTGCTCAACGGCGAATTCAAGCAGGAGACCCTCGGCGAGAGTTACCTGGTGTTGAATGTCCTGCGCGGCACCGACCTGACAGCGGCGAAGGATCTGTGCCCTGCCGGAGACTCCGAGAATTCGCCCAAGTGGAATGCAGCCATTGACGCCCTGGCCACGCAGGTCGAGACCTTCTATGAAAACCCAGCCGTGCCCGGCACCTACATCCCGAACCCGGCGCGGACGATGTCTGTGGGCGTGTCCGAGTTGGCGGAAGTGTCCAACGACAACGTGGCCTTCGACTCTTTGGCCCTCAGCGCCACCGGACCAGGGGCCGGCTACATCACGCTGGTGCAGGCCAACGGCAACGGGAAATTCGCCCAGCCGGGCGACGCCGTGGACCTCTTTGTCCTCAAGGTCGGCGGCTCGCTCTACACGGGCGAGATGAAGGTGCTCCCCGCGGAGAATCCGCTGAGCGAACTGGTCACCTTCCAGCACAAGCCGGATTTGGCCGGCCGCTACGGCGAATACGAATATGAGTGGAAGATCGCCGCCCCGGTGGACGGCCAACCGCCCGTGGACAACGATGGCACCCGCTCCGCCTACCTGGCCCTGACCGCCGGCACGAATCTGCCCCGCTATGTCCTGGGCGGCTCGGGCATCCAGGTGCTGGGCGATAATTACCTCACGCTTCGCTACCGCGCGAAGGATCCGACGCACCCGCTGTACAACCAGTGGTCATCCTGGACGGCTCCGGCCTTGGCCGAGGGCTGGATCAAGCGCGTGCTCGCCGGCATCAACCCCTTCAACCAGCGCATCCGCGACCTGTTCAATAACGCGGTCAACACCGACGCCAGCATCCTGACCCAGGCCGGCGCCCGCTGGGAGGGCGACGTGGCGCTGAATCTCGACACCATCAACAACTACGGCCTCATCGAGATTTACGAGACCGTCCTGCGCCGCGGCCGCTCCATCAGCATCGAATCTGGTTACAACTACGGCCCGGCCAATGATGCCTTGCTGCTGGCCGCCGGTTATCTGAACGACCTCTACATGATGGTCGGCAATGAAGCCTGGGCCGATGCGGCGAATCCGACCATCGGCATTGGCACCGCCAACAACACCTATGGCGACATCGCCACCGCGCTCTTCGCGTTCAAAGGCCAGGTTGCTTCGCTGCTGGACGAAGAGCTAACGCTGGTGCGCGGGCGGGACGACTTCCTGGTGCCCGGCGTCGGCGTGAAGCCAGTCTATAACCGGCTGGTCTGGAATTACACCCGCGGCATTGACGCCGGCGAGGTGATCTACGCCCTCAACTACAACATCCAGGAGAACGCCAACCTCAATCCCGACGGCCTCATCGACGCCGAGGATGCGGCGCGGATGTTCCCTCAAGGCCACGGCGACGCCTACGGCCACTATCTCACGGCGCTCAAGGGCTACTATTCGCTCCTGCTCAACAATAACTTCGACTGGGTGCCGCGCGTCGAAGCCGTCAACGTGCTCGGCGTGCCGGTCTCGGTGGATTATCAGGACGAGCGCAAGTTCGCCGCCGCCGCTGCCGCGGTGTCGCGCGCGGGCCGGCAGGCCTTTGACCTGACCTGGCGGAAGGACTTCCAAGCCAATCACACCGCTGGCTGGGGGCACTTCTCAACCAAGCGCGTGAATACCCAGCGCAGCTACACCGCCGGCCTGACCACCAACAACGTCACCCGCTACTGGGGCCTGGATCACTGGGCCGCCCGCACCGGTCAGGGCAACTATCTGGACTGGATCGTCGGCAACGCCATTCTGCCCGCCGTGGATCCGAACCCCAACCACGAAGGCATCCAGAAGATTGACCGCACGACCGTTCCCGAACTGGTCGAGCTGGTCAATATCGCGGACGCGCTCCAGACCGCGATGGACAGCGCCGAAGGCGGCATGACGCCGCTGGGGCTGCCGGCCGGGAGTGTGGCACTGGACATTGACCCCAACGTCGTGGTCGGTGGCAACAACGGCACCCACTTCGAGCAAATCTTTACCCGCGCGAAAGTGGCCTTGAACAATGCGGTGGCCGCCTTTGACGACGCCAAGGATGTTACCCGCCTGATGCGCTCCGAGCAGGATTCGTTGTCGGCGTTTCAAGCCGGCGTGGCCCGGCAGGAACTCGCGTTCAAGAACTCCCTCATCGAACTCTACGGCTCGCCTTACACCGACGACATCGGTCCAGGCAAGACCTACAAGCAGGGCTACAACGGCCCAGACTTGTGTCATTACAGCTACGTGGAGATTCCAGAGTCGCGTTTTGTCAACGGCTTGTCGGCCATCACCAACCCCGCCACCTACAAGATTGATGTCCAGCAATTCCCGAGTTGGTGGACCACTGACTTCCTGTCCACGACGTTCGATTTCTACACGCAGGTAGGCTCCCCGAACTATTCCAATGGGGTGCATTACCTTGAATTCAACCTGAATGCCCACGGGTTCTACAACAAGCCTCCGAGTTGGACCGGTCGCCGGGTTTCGCCCGGCCACATGCAACAGGCCATCTCGGAAGTCATTCGGGCGCACGCCCGCTTGGAGCAGGCTTACATTGACGCCCAATACGAGAGCACGGTGCTTGACCGGCAAGTGCAGGCCTTCAAGTCCTACGTCGTCACCGGCGATGCCACCTGGGACTTGGAACGCGACAAGTTGATTGCCTTGCAGACCCTGCAGACGGCTCAATTTGCCAATGACATGTTCGGCCAGACCCTCGAAATCGTGAACAAGGTCTCGGACATGTATATGAATGCGCTGACGGAGGCATTCCCCCGGACGCTTATCGCTGGCTTGGCAGCCGGCGGCGATCTCACCTCCGCGGCCCGCGCGGCGGTGCATATCGCCAACAGCACCAAGTTCAGCGTCAGTGCCGCCTTGAAATATGCGGCCGACTTCGTGGTCAAAGGGCTGGCGTTCGCCACCACCAGCGCGAATCAGTGGATTGATTTAGAGCAGATACAGATTCTCGACTGGGATCAGGAGTTGAAGGACAAGGTCATCGCCCTCGGTCAGGAGATGGGCAATGTCCAGGAGCAGTACTTCGCGATCAACGCCAGCCTGCGCGCGCTGGATGACGCCCAGCGCAAGCTCGACGCCTTGATTGCCGAGGGCGACCGTCTGCAGCAGGAGCGAGAAATCGCCCGGCAGCGCAGTTCCGCCGTGGTGCAAGGCTATCGCACCCGCGACGCCGCCTTTCGCATCTTTCGCAACGAGAAGCTGGAGCGCTACAAGACCCTGTTCGATATGTCGGCGCGGTATGCCTTCCTGGCCGCTAACGCTTACGACTACGAGACGGGCTTGCTCAACACCACTGCCGGTCGCAGTTTTATCAACCGCATAATCGCATCCCGGGCCTTGGGTGTCGTCCGCAACGGCGAACCGCAATACGCCGGCAGCAACAGCGGCGACCCTGGCCTCTCCAGCGCGCTGGCCGAGATGAAGGCCGATTGGGACGTGCTCCGCGGCCGGCTTGGTTTCAACAACCCCGACGCCTACGGCACCACCGCGTCGCTGCGCACGGAGAACTTCCGCATTCTGCCCACGACCAACAGCGACACGGCTTGGAAGGATCTGCTCCAGCAGAACCGCAAGCGCGACGTGATGGAGGACGCCGACGTGCGCCGCAATTGCCGCCAACTCAGCCGTGGGGACGGCCTCCCGGTGCCGGGCATCGTCATTGAGTTCAGTACCACCATCGCCAACGGCTATAACATGTTCGGCCAGCAACTCGCCGCCGGCGACCACTCCTTCAGCCCTAGTTCGTTCGCCACCAAAATCTTCGGCCTCGGGGCCGCCTTGGAAGGCTATCGCGGCATGGATGAACCGGCGGCCAACGGTGGCACCGGTGGCACTTCCCCGAGTGATCCGCCCCTTTGGTTCACGGATCCACTAGCCCTCGCGGCGACGCCGTATGTCTATCTCGTGCCCGTGGGCGTGGACTCGATGCGCAGTCCGCCGCTCGGCGACGCCAGTGCGATCCGCTCCTGGATGGTCGAGGATGTGGCCATCCCGCTGCCCTTCAACCTCGGGGCGTCCGACTTCGCCAATGGCGGGATGTACACTTCCGGCGACTCTTTGAGCGAGCCGCTGTTCAACATCCGTATGCACCAGGCCTTCCGGCCCGTGCCGAGTTCCTCGTTCTTCAGCACCAGCCTCTACGGCAGCGCCGGCACGCTCCTGCGGTCGCAGTACACCAACAACCGGCTGGTAGGCCGCTCCGCGTGGAACAGCCGTTGGAAGCTCGTCATCCCCGGTCACACGCTGCTCAACGATCCTGACGAGGGCTTGGAGCGCTTCATCAAAACCGTGCGCGACATCAAGCTGCACTTCGTCACCTACTCCTATTCCGGCAATTGAAGCCTGCTCCTGGATTTCGCCATGAAAAACTCCTTTCGCCTGCCTGTCTGGTTGTCGTCCGCGGCCCTTGCCGGTCTGTTCCTGTCGCCCGCAAGTCTGCGCGCTTTTCCGCCGTCGCCACCGCATGTGATCTACGGCATGGTGCGCAATGAGATGGGCCAGCCGATCGCGCTGGCCAACTCTCAGATCATCCTAACCACCACTAACGGGGTTCAAATCACGGGCAGCCTCGCCACGAACCCGGATCCCAGCGTCAATTACCGTCTCACCATTCCCTTGGACGCGGGCATCTCTGCGGACCTCTACAAACCTACCGCACTGCGCCCGCTGGTTGGCTTTCGCATTCAGGTTAAGATCGGGCAGACCGTGTATTTGCCGATGCAGATGACCGGCAATTTCCTCAACCTCGGCAAGCCGGCGCAGAGCACGCGCCTGGATTTGACCCTCGGTGAAGACAGCGATGGCGACGGCCTGCCTGACGCTTGGGAGCGGCTGCTGCTGTCCATGCTCGGTGGCGGCACGTTGGCCGACATTCGACCCGGCGACGACTCCGACGGCGACGGCATCAGCAACTTGGACGAATACCTGGCCGGCACCTACGCCTTCGATCCGACGGATGGCTTCCGCCTGGCGCTCGTGGGCGGGACCACCGCCGCGCCGCTGCTGGAATTCCTCGCCATCACTGGACGGACCTACACGCTGCAAAGCTCGACCAACCTCACCACTTGGACGCCGGTGCAATTCCGTATCCCGGCGGTCGGGGCAGGGGCTCCCCTTCAGCCCAGCTACCGGGCCACTGACGTGCGACTGCTTCAAGTCGAGCCGGCCTTGCCGCCGGGCGTGCCGGCGACGAGTTACTTCTTCAAGGCGCAAGTCAACTAGCGGCCTGACCGCGACGCCCGACGACCGAGGCGTTTCCTCGCGCGCCACTGGCTTCTGCCTGGCTTGGGCTTGTGTGTCCTCGGGGTGTGTGGGCGGTGGCGGTCTTCCGGCACCGGCAAGCTTCCGCTCCGGCTTTGGGGGAAGTTTCCCGTAGTGCGGTGGGACTGCGCGATGGGCGGTGGTTCTGGTTGAGCCAATCCAACGCACTCACCGGTCGGTTGTTCAAGCATTACAGGACCGGCCCGGCTAGGGCGCGCTCCATGGTTTCCAACGGCTGGAGCGAGGGACTTTCAGGTGGCTGGCACACCAATGGCCAGCGGCGGGTGGCGAAGTATTACCGCGCCAGCGCGTCCCATGGACGGCGCCTCAAATGGAATGCCGACCGCAGCAAGCTCTCCGAGGCGCAAATCGTGGACGGCAAGTTGGAAGAGACTTTTCGCCGTTGGCAACCGAACGGCACGCTGGCTGAGGATCTTGAGATGCAGGCTGGCCAATCGGGCGGGGTTTCCCGCGCCTGTTTCCCGAGCGGTTGCCTCAGCGCCGAAGCCCGGCTTCGGCAGGGGAAGGTGGTCGAGCAGAGGTTCTGGGAAGACCGCGAGCGGCGGGGAGCATCTGGCGGAGCCTGAGGGCGACCGCATTTCTGCGAGGGCGTGCGACGGGGTGTCGGTTTGGGTGCCGCAGGGGCATCCATGTGGTCGCGGAGCGCGGCTGTCTCAGCCGCAGCCGCGGGGAATAAGGGGCCAGATGTCAACTTCGACGAAGCGCCCACGATCATCAGAAAGCGAGCGCGAACTCGCCGGCAGGCGCGGTTGCAGCCCTGCGCCACCGGTTTGCGAACGCTGCTGCGGCTGAGACAGCCGCGCTCCGACGGCATCGTTACGGCTCAAGCCACTCGTTGGGGAGGAGTTTTGCCCTGGTTCCCTGCGCGAGGCGGGGCTGCGCTCTACAGCCTTCAGTTGCCTGCCTCGGGCGCGTCGAAAGGGCGGGGTTGGCCCACAGTGTCCCAATTTGCAGGCCAAGAGAGGTCACCAAGCAAACCACACGCTGGCTACTTTCGGAGGATAGGGAACCCAAGTGCCAAGCTCAAATACCTCCGTCCGAACGCGAGGTCAAAGGAAGGCAAAACCCTCCGGCTGAGGTTCAAAGTCATCTCAGCTTCGTATTCTTGCTCGTTCCGGAGCGCTGTGCAGCGTGTCCGACGCCTCGGTTCAGTTGCCCTTGCCGGTCGTGTGCTGCTGCAGCCAGACGATGTCCTGGTTGTTCTGGGAGGAGAACTGGTCGTTGATGAGAATCCCGCCTTTCCGGAGCGGTGGAGTTGTGCGCGAGTCGCGCCATCGTTTGGTTTCGGCGTGTCCGTCCGCAAAGGAAAAGCCGCCGGAGTTGCCATGGTAAAAGCCTGGCAAGTCTTCAAATTGAAGTGCCCCTCCATTGTAGGGGTCGGCGCCCACCATGCTGACCAGAAAGTTACCCGTATCAATGCTGTCCTCGCGCATGTCCAAGAAAAGCCAGGTCTTGGATGGACCCGGGTTACGTATGTCTGAGTACTTGTAGTACAGGCTGTAACCCGATCCCATCTCAGCCAGCAGGTTGGCGGTCGCTTGTCTGCTGGAATCGCTCGCGTCGCCGAAGCCGCCAAACCACCAACTCATGGACATGCTGCGAACCCGCGGTTTGACGACGCCGGCAACAGTCACGCTGGACTGGTCCGCCGGGCACTTCCAAATGCCCAAGCTCTTCCCACAGTACTGCCACATTGGGCTCTTCATGATGTCCACGGTGGGATCCCAGTTGGAGGCGTTGTTGGGATTAAAATCCAACTGTCCGCTCACCCAGGCGGGCGTGCCTTGACCGGAGGTATAGCTTGAGCACAGCACCTTGTCCCGGTTGTCCTCGGCATACATGCGCCACGCCATCGCCAGGCCGCGGTGGTTGTTCATGCACTGGATGCCTTGTGCCTTCAACTTGGCGCGGCCCAAGGCGGGAAGGAGCAGGCTGGCGAGGATGGCGATGATGGCGATGACCACCAGCAACTCGATCAACGTAAAACCACCGCGCTTCCTGGGAAGCGGGAGGGCACAACGATGGTGATTGGAAATACTCATAGGGAATGACAACGCGGCTATTTAGCCACACAATGCCGCCGTCGCAAGGACTTTTCTGGATCAGTTTGCTGCGACCGCAGCGCCTCGGGTGAGAAAGCAACAGGCGTGCCGCCGTCCGTCTGGGTGGCGAACGGGCGTTTTTCCAACGAAAAACCAATGCTCAAACGTGCTCCGCGCGGATTTCTTCTCCGCAGGGGGCAGGCCTTGACACGTGAGTCGCGTTGCATTGCGGAGTGCTCGGTTTCAGAACTACTGTCGCTGCAAATACCGCGCAGCCTGGCGTTTTTGGCGCAGGTTGCAGGGTGAAAATCACCAGCCGCCTGTCGTCGCAAGTGCCGCGGTCGAGCGGTTCAGGTTCCCCCCAATCCGCGAGCTTTCGGGGGGGCGTGGTTTGCGGGAACATCGCGCGGCTGCAGAGTCTCCCGGGTCTTCGCCGTTTCGCCTCATGGCCACTGGAAGGGTGGGTGAAAACTCGACGCGAGTTGGCCCAACCCGGGGAGCGGCTACTGCCCGCTGCTGGGCATGGTGGCCCGCCGGCGGTCGAGGAAGCGGTCTGGCAGCCAGAGGCCCGACATGGTTTCGCCCATCCTCGGTGACCCAACCGCCCCCGCGTCGGCTGGTGCCGCAAGCGGCTCCGTCGAGGTGCCGTGGCCAACTGGTAATGAACTCAGAGGCTGGCAGGAAAATACTTGCTCCTCATGGCCTGTGGGCTATGGTCAGCCGCGTTTGCAGCCGAGTTGCACCTCAACCGACCTCTCCGCTTGCTCTCTTGTCGCAGACAGCGGCAAATCCGCTCGCCACCATCTACCATCACCGCCGTGATCCGCGGCCTTGGTACCCGCAATGCGGTCCCCTTTCCCATCAAAGCATGAAAACAAAAATCATTCACATCACCTCACCGCTGCTCGCAGCCGCCGCTTTGGCGCTCGGAGCAGTTTCAACCGCGCATGCGGATTACGAGTCCAGCCTCCTGTCGCTCAATCCGGTCGGCTACTGGCGACTCAATGAAACGACGGCTCCACCGGCGCCCACGCCTGCTGCCAACAGCGGCAGTCTCGCCCCCGCGGCGGCTGGGGTTTACACGAACTGGACTGACATCAATTTAGGCCAACCCGGTGCCATTGTTGGCGACGCCAACACCGCCGGAAACCTCCCCGGTCTGGTTGACGGCACGCGCATCCGCGTGCCCTACGAGGCCGCCCTCAATCCCTCCGCAGCCTTCACGGTTGAGTTTTGGGCCAAGCCTGGTCAGACCGCGGCCATCGGCTGCCCGGCTGCGTTTGTGGAGTTTATCGCGGATGGTAGCAATAAGCGGAATGGCTGGTTGATCTACCAAGGCAATGCCGCCCTGACCACGGGCAACGGCTATGTATTCCGCCTCTACAACACTTCGAATCCTTCCAACGCGTTCACGGCGGCTACGGCTTCCTTCCCGCTCGACACCGCGAAGTACTACCACGTGGTCGCCGTTTACGACGGCAGTTCGGCGAAGATGTACACCAATGGAGTCCTCGCAATGAGCACGGCGATGCCCGGCGGCAGCACCTATCGCCCCACCGCCAACACTGCCATTCCGCTGACCTTTGGGGCCCGGGCAGACGGCACTTCGGGTTACTTCACCTACAACGGCACCTTGGACGAGCCGGCCATTTATGCCACGGCGCTGTCCGCGGGGCAGATCCTGACCCATTACCAGAATGGGACGAACGCCCTCCGCGGCGCAGCCTACCCTACCGTGGTGCAGGGCGACGGCGCCCTCGGTTACTGGCGCTTGGGAGAGGGCGGATCGCCCGTCGCGGCCAATATCGGCTCCCTCGTGAATGGCAACGGCGGTTACGTAGCTGCCTCGGCGCCGGGCCAAGTTGGTCCAGTCCCCCCTTCGTTCGGTGGGTTTGCGGCGAACAACAAGGCGACTTCCTTCAACGGCGCGGCGGGCTTCGTTTCGCTGCCGGCTTGGAATTTGAACACCAATCGGGTGACCATGACGGCCTGGGTCAAGGGCTTTGCGCCCCAACCCGGTGATGCGGGGATCGTGTTCGCCCGCGGCGGCGGCACGTTGGCGGGATTGCGCATGCTCAGCAGCGGCAACACCTTTGGCTATAACTGGAACGATGCCCCGGCGACCACTACGTGGGACAGCACTTTGGCGCTACCGGCGGACAAATGGACCTTTGTGGCGCTAATTGTGGAGCCGGACAAGGCCACGATTGCCATGCATGACGGCTCCAGCTTCAGCAAGAGCGTGAACACCGCGACCCACGTTTTGCTGAACTTTGCCGGCCCCGCACGCATCGGGAGCGACTCGCTTAACGCCACGCGCACCTTCAGCGGATTAATTGACGAAGTGGCCGTGTTCAACCAGGCGCTCACCCTGTCCCAAGTCTATGGGCTTTACGTGGCCGCGGTGGGCGGCAACTTCCCTCCGGAGATCCTCTCCCAACCAGAGGCTCCGACTCTCCTCTACCGTACCGAAACCCTGACGCTCACGGTGCAGGCTGGCGGCAGTTCACCCCTCAGCTACCAATGGCGCAAAGACAGCGGTTCGGGCCCGGTGCCCATTCCCGGTGCCACCACCTCCGTGTATAGCAAGGTGGTCAATGTCGCCGTGGATGACGGCACCTATGACGTCGTGGTGACCAATGCTTACGGGACGGTGACGAGCGTCGGCACCTACGTTTTCGTGCAGGATCTCCAGGCACCCGCCATCACTGACCAGCCGCAGAGCCGCACGGTCTACGCTGGCGGCACCTTGGACCTGTCCGTAAGTGCCTCCGGCGGTAACCTCCGATATCAGTGGTACAAGGCGGCCAGCGCCATCGCCGGCGCAACCAATTCCCGCTACACCATCGCCAGCGTCGTCGCCTCCAACGCTGCCACCTACAAGGTCACCGTGACCAACATTCTCGGCAGCTTGACCAGCGCCGACGCGGTGCTGACTGTCACCACCCCGGTCACCAATTCCTATGAGGGTTTGGTGGTGGCCGACGCCCCCGAAGCTTGGTGGCAGATGAACGAGACGGGTTCCGGTCCGCTCGCCGACTCCATGGGCCGCCACGACGGCAATTACACCGGCAGCGGCCAGACCTTCGGAGTGACCGGCGCGATTGCGTCCAGCCCAGCCATCAACAAGGCAGTGAGCTTTGACGGCGAGACCTCGAAAGGCTACGCCCGCATTCCATTCTCCACCGCGCTCAACGGCACGAACTTCACCTTGGAGGTTTGGGCTAAGGTCACGGCCTTCGGCAACAACCGATCCTGTCCGGTTTCTTCCTTCACCGCCAACTCCGGCCAACCGCTGCAGGGCAAGGGTTACGGTTTCGACATTGACACCACCGGCTTGTGGCAAGCCCTCTGGGGCGCGAACGCGGACGGCTTCCTGTTCACGATCGTTCCGATTGGCGCCGCCCAGTTGGCCCAGTGGGAGCACTTGGTTTACACCTACAACGACGGCGAGCTCGTTTTCTGGCGGAACGGGGTGCGCTACCCGGAGCCGGGCTTCATCTACAACTCGCAGATTACTCGAAACGTGTCTGCGGACATGTTGATTGCCGCGCTGGAACCCGGCAATGGCTCCTATGACTACTACTTCAACGGCGTGGTTGACGACGTCGCCTACTATCCGCGTGTGCTCACCGACGCCCAGATTCTGGCCCACTACAACACGGCACTCTATGGGGTCGGCAGCGCGCCGACGGTCAGCCTCACGCCGACGAGCCAGACGGTGATTGTGGGCACCGGAGCCACTATCGTGGGCACGGTCGGTGGCACACCGCCTGTGAACAGTCAGTGGTGGTTCGGTGGCAGTCCGCTGGCGGCACAGACTAATGCGACCCTTACGCTGAGCGCCTTGTCCTTCCCCCAGGCTGGGGCCTACCAGTTGCGGGCCACGAACACGTTTGGGAATGCCAGTGCCTCGGCCAGCATCGTTGTGATGCCACAGCCGCAGTTTGTGAATGCCACCAATGGCTTGGTGCTGCACCTGCCGTTCAATGGCGATACCGCCGACGCCTCGGGCCGCGCCAATAACGGCACCCCCATGAACAGCCCCACCTATGTTGCGGGCCAGATCGGTGCCCAGGCCATCCAAGTGGTTTCACCCTCTAACGGAGTGAGTGCCAGCTATGTCACGCTGGGGCTGCGCCCCGACCTGCAGTTTGGTTCGAGCGTGAATTTCTCCGTCTCGTTCTGGCTGAAATTTGCGGGCCTCGCGGGCGACGTGCCCATCTTCGGCAATGCCATTGGCGCTATGAACAACCCGGGCTATTGCTTCGCTCCCGGCTTCTACAACGGGGGCTGGCAGTGGGGTTTGGGCTCGCAGACCTACGCCGGCACCACGGTCAATAACGATCAATGGCACAACATGGTTGCCGTCTTCGACCGCAGCGGCAATGCCACTACCTACCTGGACGGCGTCCAAGTCAACAGCCGGGTGCTGTCGGCGCTAAATCTGGACACGGCTGTGGACACGGTTATCGGCCAGGATCCCACTGGTAGCTACCCGCAAGCGGCCACGCTGCAAATTGACGACCTCGGCGTCTGGCGCCGGACGCTCACGTCGTACGAGGCCTACAGCATCTATTACGTGGGCCAGAACTATGGCCGGTCGTTTGACACAGTGGCACCGGTGCAACTCCAAATCCAAAAGACCCCGACCGGAGTTGCGCTCGTCTGGCAGGCAGGCACGCTCCTCCAAGCCCCCGATCTGACGGGTCCGTGGACACCTGTCGCAGGCGCGGTGGCACCCTACTACGTCGTTTCCCCCGCCGCGGGCAACAAGTTCTATCGCGCTTCGAACTAGCTCTGAACCGCGCTTTCATCTCTTCGCAAACGACCGGGACGCAAGTCCCGGTCGTTTTTCTTTGGCCCGCGGTGGGAGAATCGCTGGGTCTGAAGCCCGTTTTAGCCCGAAGTCCGAAGGCCGAAATGGGCCGGCCCCTCGCGTCAGGAAAAGTGCGGCCCAGACCGCACGGCGGCGCGGACTTTTCGGGCTTCGATTTTCGGATTTCTTTCGGACCTCGGATTTCGGACTTCGGAATTCGGGTTTAGTTTTTCGGTAGCCCGGCCTCATCAACGACCCCAACCCGCGCGGCGGGGAGAAGCACTGCTGCGCGCCCGCCCTGGCGGAGTGGTTCAGCGAACGTACTGCCGCCGCCCCGCCCTTCAGTTCGCGAATGGATTCTTCTCCCGCTTTGTCGGCGCGGCGCGCTGGCCGGTGAAGGGATTCTCCTTCGCTGGCCGTGCCGGTGCCTGGGGCGTCAGCAGCGGCGCCAGTAGCACGTAGAACCACGCCACGGCAAAGCTCAGCGCAAACCCGTAGCCCAGGCGCAGCAGATTCAGCCAGCCGAACCGATACGAGGCAAGCGCGGCGGCCAACACCACCACGCCCGGCAACTGCGCCGCGGCGGCGAGTTTCCAGGCCGCAGCCGGCGGGAGGTCACGGTTGCTGAGCACTCCGAGGAGCCACGCCGGCAGCCAATACACTGACGCCAACAACCACCAGGCCAGCAGCCAGAACAGCCCCGTGCCCACGCCCACACCGCCCACCAGAAACACCTCCCGCGCGCCCCACCAGGCGGCCACGTCGTCGCGGCGCAGGGAGACGGTGTAGGCCGTCGGATACGGCACCTCCGCATAGCCCAGAACAGAGGCGCAGTAAGCGTTGGTGGCGCCCAGCAGCAGGGTGAGGTCCGCCTCCTGTCCCAAGGCGCCGGTGCGCTCGGGATCCACCGCCACGGCGAGGTAACGATCTTCCAGTAAACGCGCGGGGACTTCGTTGGTCCATTCCAGCCGGCCCCCGCGAATTGCCCCTTCGGCAGGCAGTCGGGCGATCAACCGCCGGATGTCCGCGAACCAGGTGTCCTGCACCGTGGCCACCATGAGCACCGCCAGCGCGGCGGCCAGCAGCAGTTGTACAATCACCACTCGGCGCAGCGAAGCCCCGGCAAAGGCGGCCACGCTGCGCGGCGTCAGGGGCAGCCACGCAGGGCGGTGGGTTGCAAGCGGTGTTTCCATCGGCAGGGGCTTGGGTGCGGCAGCATGCGCGAAACGGCGGCGGGAAGCGAGCCTGCGCGCAGGGCGGGCGCGGGGACGCGATGTCCGAAGTTCGAAGTCCGAAGTTCGAATCTGGCTCCGCCAGCACCTGCGGAGCGCGGCGGTGTCGCTCGATCAGCCACCGCAAGCTCGCGCTCGGGACGCGCCCCCCGCATCCGAACCCAGCGAGCGCCTGGGGAAGCACCCGCGTCCCGTGCGTCCGGCAGGTAGGGCTTTCCCGCGTCGGCGCAGAGTGGTCTAATGCCGCTGCGCCGCTCCAAACACAGCCACACGATGAACCCACTTCCATTGACGGCCCTCTGCCTGCTGACCGCCCTCGCCGGTGCTTCCGCCGAAGCCTTGGTGCGCACGGTTCCCAGGCCCATGTCCAGTCACCCCGGCAACATCTTTCTGACCGGCGAAGACATTGCCCTGACCGTGCCAGCCGATCGGCCCGGCCCTTGGCGCGTTCTGGACTACGAAGACAAACCAGTAGCCAATCTGCCAGCGACCGCTGGCCAACTGAAGTTGGGCCGCCTTCCAACTGGCTTCTTCCGACTGGTTCGAGATGGAGAATCCGACTGGGTTTCCCTGGCCGTGATCGAGCCGCTGAAAACACCAACGCCGAAATCCTCCCCAGTGGCGCTCGATGTGGCGATGGCCTGGTTCTACCCGAAAGAGAAGATGGATGCTGCGTCCAGTCTCTGCGCCCTTGCCGGGGTGAACTGGGTGCGCGACCGGCTCTCCTGGGGTGAAATCGAGCCGAAGTCGGGCCAGTGGCTGGCGACCAACCGTTACGAACACTCGGCCCAAGCGCAGGCACAGGCCGGCCTGCAAGTCCTGCAAGTCAACCATTCCTCCCCCCAGTGGGCGAACCCCAGCCACAAGCGTTTCCCGCTGGACCTCCGCGACGCCTACCGCTTCCACCGCGAGTTGGCCCGTCGCTGGCAGGGGCGCGTGGAGGCCTTCGAGCCTTGGAACGAAGCGGACATTTCCGTCTTCGGCGGTCACACCGGAGCCGAGATGGCCTCGTTGCAGAAAGCTGCCTACCTCGGACTCAAGGCCGGGAACCCGACCGCGATCGCCTGCTTGAATGTTTTTGCCTCCCATAACCGCGCCCAACTGGAGGATCTGCGCGACAACGCAGCGTGGCCCTATTTCGACACCTTCAACCTCCATCACTACGCCGGCTTCGACGAATACCCCAGACTCTATGCGGACTTCCGCGCGGTGTCGGCGGGAAAGCCGCTCTGGGTTTCGGAATGCGCCCTCCCGGTCAAGTGGGCGGGCGATGAGAAGCTGAAAGAACCGAGCATCGCTGACTCACGCACCCTCGCCGAGCGGGTCGCGAAAGTTTTCGCCTGCTCGCTGCACGAAGGCTCCATCGCGACGTTTTACTTTCTGCTGCCGCATTACGCCGAAGACCAGACGCAGTTCGGCATTCTGCGGCCCGATCTCACGCCGAGGCCCGGCTACGTGGCGCTGGCCGCGGTGGGGCGCTTGCTGGCGGACGCGAAAGCGCTCGGTCGCCTGCATCAGGTGCCTGAAACCGTGCGCGCCTATCTCTTTCGCGCGCTGCCGGACGGCAATCCATCCGACGTGCTGGTCGCGTGGACCACGAAAGACGAAAGCACTCTCAGCCTTCCCTCCACGCCAGTTTCAGTTTTCGATCACCTTGGGCGAACACGTCCAGCGACAACCCAACTCGCGCTGACCACGGCCCCGGTGTTCGCCGTGCTGCCGAAAGGAAGCGCCAGCCAGTTTGTGCTCCAAGCCCTGCCCCCAGCGCCCGAATTGCTCGCGGAAACTCCCTCGACCGTTGTGCTCCAGGCGCTGTGGCCGGAAGACAAGGTTTTGCTGAAACGGTCCGCCTACCGCCTCTCCTCAGAGCGCACCGAATCCGTGCCGTTGTTGGTTTACAACTTCGGCAACACCCCGGCGACCGGTTCGCTCGAGGTCAAGGCTCCCGATGGATGGAAGGCGAGCCAGTTTTCCAAAATTGACGTCCCTCCGCAGGGCCGCGCCGAACTCCTCCTTGAACTCGACGGCCGCAACGCCGCCCGCCCCCGCTTCAGCGACACGGTGCGAGTGACCGGCGACTTCGGTTCCGCAGGCGATCCCGTGCTCTCCCTCGTCTTCACGCTTGAGCCAAACCTGCTCACGCGCCGGACCGGCACGGCCATCGCGGGCGCGGACGACAACGCGCGCTGGCAGAAGATGATCTCTGGCGACGGCCCGATGACAATCTCCAGCCAGGACAGCGCGGTAGTGGTCGAAGCCGAGCCAAAAGGCGCGGACAAGTGGGTCTATCCGCGCCTGCCTCTGCCACTGGGCCAGGCTGCGCCCGCCGGTGTCGCTGGCTTGTGTTGTACGCTGACGCTGCTGGAGGGCGACGCGCAATTCAAAGCGATCTTCGATGAGGAGAACGGCAGCAGCTACGCGGCGGATCTGGACACGCAACCCAAGCCGGGCCAGACCGTCGAGGCCCTGGCGCTTTTCGAGAATGCCACACACGGAACCGGTTGGTCCAAACCCGATCCCAATGGCCGGCTCGACGCAGACCAAATCCAGACCTTGAAGATCGGCTGCAACCTCCAAGCGGGCAGGGTCAAGTTCACGATCAAGAACCTGCGCTGGGTGAAGGATTGAGCGTGGCCAACGGCGGGATCCCGAGCGCCTGGGCCGGAACCATGCGGAGGAGTCGGACCATCCAGGCTTCGTGCAGAAGAGCGGCGAGAAAGCCGCGCCCCAGAAGCCCGCTTTCAGCCCGCGTCCACGGGCCAAGGGGAAAACTGTTCGGCAACTGCATTCGGCCCAGCCTTTACGGCTTGAACAGGCGATAGAAGCGATTCCCCGCGAGCGGACTGATGATAACGAATCGGTTCGTGCTGTTGTCGGTCACGGTCTCCGGCACCGCCTCCCAATTCGTCGGGCTCACGTCGGTGCTCTGTTGCAGCGTGAACCCCGTGGACGGCAAAGGCCAGAGGACGACCACGGTGTTGGTGGGGGTGAGTTGGACGGTCAACCGCGGCGCACCGGGCGTCTGCACGGCGGTGAGTGCCCAGAAGCCGCCGGTCAGGGAGAAGTTCCCGCCCGACATCGGTCCACTCGCGTCGTGCTGCCCGATGGTGCCGCTGACGGAATAAACGCCGCCGGTACTCGTGTCGCCACCACCGGCGATCTTGAACCAATCAATGGAGTAGGACTGTGCCCGCACAGGAAGCGCCCCGAGCACAAGCAGGCCTGCGAGCAGGGATTTTGCGATGAAGCCGTTCATAGTAGGAGTTGGGTAGCGTTCAGCTTGAGGAGCACCATTTAGTTGCCCAAAGTCACCGCCCCGTTGGGGGCCATGATCGTGACGGGCCGGCTGTGAGTGCCGACGGCACTGTAGGTGTTGGCGTACTTGATCAACAAAGTGCCGCCGTTAGGGGTGCCAGACAATGCACCAGCCAGAGTGGTGTTATTATAGGGCTGTTGAAAATTGCCATTGGCGGGTGCCCCGTGGGTTCGGTCCAGCCAGCGGTCGCCCGCAAACGGGTAGAGCCCGCGGCAGGTAATGCCGTCGAAGTACGAGAAATGGTTGCGCTGGCCGATGCCATTCTGCCATGCGGTATCCCAGGGGCTGTTAACCGTGATCGTGTTCGCGCCGTTGCAGGAAAAAGCGGTGGGTCCGTAGTGCATGAAGGAATCAAAGTCGTATAGCCCGTAGGTGCTGGTGCCATTCTCGATGTTAAAGTTGAAGACACAAGGGATGCAGTTGCCCGCCGTATTCACACAAAGGCAGCACTGGCCGGCACCCGTTCCGTCAGTGCATGCATTAGAGGTGTCGGAGCCGCAGATATTGGCGGTGTTGACGGTGATGAATGTCCCGCGATCCGAGCGACTCTGCTCGTGCCAGAAACCCAAAGAGTGATAGAGCTCGTGGCAGATGATGATCTCCGTGCCCCAGCTCGTGATGTTGATGATCTGGGTTCCGCCTTGGACGCCCACTGGGGAGTTGTTGAAGGTGCTGTTCTGAAACCGAATGCGATTGGCGTCGGCACCCACCGCGGCGCGGAACACGACGCCAGCCCGTGACGCGATGGCGTTCATCGCATTGATGGCTGCGGTCTGATTGGCGGCGGATACGGCGCCGGCGCCGGCAGTCACAAAGTCATAGGGAACCAGATTGTTGGCCCAGAAAGTGACTCTGCCAAACGTGGCGGTGGGGTGGATGGCTCCACTCAGCAGACGTTGGTATTGGTCGAGCGGGATTTGAATGTCACCCTCAATCAAGACGTAACCGGGTGTAAGGTCTGGCTGGAAAGGTGAACTTGGCGTGGGAAAGTCCGAATCGAAGACTGGACGATCGTGCTTCGTTGTCTGCGCGAGCGCGGAAGCGGTCAGACTCAGGAGCATGAGGAGCAGGGGGATTTTCATAGGGCCTTTGGTTCTTAGATTGGAGCCATGTAAAGATGATACCACGGGAGTTGTCTGGCTATTGCAGTGTAACCAGCACGAGGACCATGCCCTTGCCAGTTTTCAACGCGCTCATCGCTTTGCCAAGAATTGCGCCTTGAGCTTTGGCGTGCTCGGTCACTCGCATGGCGTGGCCGGGCGTGTCGGAGGAGGTGAGCAGATCGCCCGGTTTGATCGCGCCAAAGGTCGCGTCCGCCTGCACGTACACGCGTCCGCTCAGGGCGACGTTTTCGCCTGCCTCGAGTGTGTCCTCCTGGACCAAGGTGATGCCGGGCCGGATGCCGTTGGCGCCGCTGACGATGCCGGCGACTTTGTTATCATAGGCTCGGGTGCTGCGGCAGAGCTTGCCAGGATGGTCTTCGTCAATGATGACCACGCTGCCCGGTTCCACGCCGCTGTGACTCATGGCGAAGGGTTCCGCGAGGTCCGCGCCGCCGCGGATCGTCAGCACGCGGACGGCGGCGTCGCGGACCCATAAGTCGCCATTCACCTCCAGCGTGCGCGAAGGATTGACCGTGCCGATGCCGACGTTGCCTGCGGTGGTGACGGCGACGCCGCTAAACGAGGAGGGCGGCCCGAATCCGGGACCGGCTACCAACTTGAGTGTCGTGCCATCAAATCTTACGTCGGCCCGGTTGTTGCCGCGCTTGATCGAGGTTCCTGACTCGCCGTTGGGACTGCCGACGGTGACAAAACCCAGTCCTGAGACCATGGAGATGCCCCCGCCGTCAATGGTCATGCTCGGAAACCCATCGTTATAGAAGAAACTTAGCGGATGGTCGCTGCGCGTTCCGAACTGGCCACTTACCCCATCGACATAAGTGGTAAGCCGAACCGTGCCGTCGGTGTGCTCGATTCCGTATTTGTCAAAGAAACCGCCAGCCACGGTCTTCACGGTCAACCTCGTTGCTGGGGTGGGCGTGCCGACCCCAATGCGGCTCTTGACGATGAGTTCGTTCTTGCTGGGATCGGCGTATGAATAGGAGTCGGCGACCAAAATCCCACCCGCTTTCAAACCCGAAGCGCTCGGCGAAGTCGGAGAGTTGATCAGGGCCAGGTAACGATTGAGTTCCGCATTGCCGGTGCCGGTGTAAAGGCCGGGGCTGCCGCCGGCTTCGAGCACCAAGCTGCCCCGAACGTCGAGCTTGGCGGTGGGGCTGTCAGTGCCGATGCCGACATTGCCAGAGTTGAAATAGGCATCCAGTCCATTCAGTGACCACACGTCGCCCACGGCCACGCCGGGGTCGCTCCAGACGAGATTCCCGGCAGCGTAGGAAAGGAATTGCCCCGGGGTGGGCACCACGCCGCCGGTGTTCAAATGGTCCGCCGTCACGGTGCCGGTGCCCACGCCGCCGGCCTTGCCGGCAAAGATCGCGTAGGGCGTTGGCAGCAGGGACGTGCGTGGGGTCAGGATGGTGGGAGCGCCGACGCCATTGGGTCGCACGGAGATTTCCAGCCAGCGGGCCGGGCCGGTGAAGATATCCGGTCCGAAATCGAGAACGACGTTGAACAAGCCATCGGTCACCGGCACGGCATCCAGAG
>Ga0105047_10003177_pt1 | contig 29047 bp, 19 predicted proteins | sample MAT04_FD_78384 | JGI IMG/M metagenome (GOLD analysis project Ga0105047, IMG submission 78384) | Freshwater microbial communities from Lake Fryxell liftoff mats and glacier meltwater in Antarctica - MAT-04 (megahit assembly) | ecosystem: Environmental > Aquatic > Freshwater > Ice > Liftoff... | reverse complement strand
GAGTGCGTAATGGCAGAGTGCGACGCCGGGTCGGGATGGGTCGAGGCACGGACGCGTCTCGCGGTCGGTGATTTCTTGGCCCTCGATGACCAGCGGCAATGTAGGCGGGGCTTCCCAGCCCCGCTTTCGCACGCGGGGCTGGGAAGCCCCGCCTACGTTCTCCGCCCATTCCGAGTTCTCCGGCAGCGCAAAATCGGTGTCGGGTTCGTTGACGAATTCCGTCCACGGCATCTCGTCGCGCGCCAGCGCCGCAGATGGCTGGAGGCGATTCTGCGTGCGGCGCGGCGCATCCGAAATGCCGAGATGGAATGCCTCGCGGAAGCTTTGCTCCAGCGTCTCCCACTCCGCGCTGCCGACTTTCAGCTTGAAAGCGTGACGCAGGAAATTCTCCGGCCCGGTGTTCTCGTCGAGCCGCCGGATGAGATAGCCGATGGCATTGAGAAACTCCTCCTTCCGGCACGCTGGCGCGTAGAGCAGCAGGTTTTCCGAGCGTTCGAAAAGCGCGCGGCGCTGGTGATTGGCCATGCCTTCGAGCATCTCGAATTGCACGCGATCCCCGGCCTGCGCTGTCCCCGCCAGCACCAGTCCGAAGGCCACGTCGAACAGATTGTGCGAGGCCACGCCAATCCGCACCGCGCGCAGGCTTTCCGGCTTGATCGCCTCCGTGAGCATCCGCTTGTAGTTCGCATCCGTCTCCGCCTTCGTCCTGAACGGCGCCTGCGCCCAGCCGCGCGCCGACGCCTCCGCGCGCTCCATCTCCATGTTCGCGCCCTTCACGATCCGCACGGTGATCGCCGCGCCGCCGGTTGCCACGCGCCCGTGCGCCCAGGCCTGCAACTCCCGCAGCACCCGCAACGCGTCGGGGATGTAGGCCTGGAGCACGATCCCGGCGCTCACGCTTTCCAGGCCAGGCCGCTCCAGTGTGCGCATGAAGGCCTCCGCGGTCAGCCGCATGTCGCGATATTCCTCCATGTCGAGGTAGAGGAACTTCGCCACGCGCGTCCCGTCGGCGCGCGCGAAAAAGTGCCGGGCCGATTCCCGATAGAGCGGCTCCAGTCGATCACACAGCACGCCCACCGTGTGCTTGCGAGCCAGCGCCGAGATTTGCGAATAGACCGTCGAAATCTTCACCGAAAGACACTCGATCTCCGGCATCGCAAAGGCCTCAAGATACGCCCGCGAACGCCGCTGCGCCTCCTCTTCGCCGAGCAGCGCTTCGCCGAGAAAATTCACATTCATCCGCACGCCTTCGCTCTGGCGGGCGCGCAGATGCTCAGTCAGCACCTCGGGCTCCGCGGGCAGCACCACGTTCGCCGTCTCGTGCTGCATGTGCTCCTTCACCAGCGGCACCGACACCCCCGGCAGCCAGCCGCCGAAGGTCTGAAACCCGCGTAACAGCGCCCGGTCCAGCGGACTGAAAAAGCGCGGCACGCCCTGCACATCGAGGATGTGGGTGAACTGTTCGGCGACCCGCGCCGGCGAGTGCGCGCGGAACGCCCGATCGGTCAGTTGCACGAGCGTCGCCTTGTCCTCCGGCACCTGGAGCATGCGATCCAGCTCCGCCTGTTGACGCCGCTCGGCCCCGGTCTGGAGCGCTGTCGCGCGGGTCTGCAATTCCCTCGCGAGGGCGATGGCCTGTTCGATCAGTCCGGGATCGAAATCAGCGTTCATGGCGGGACACGCTCTGCGTTCTTTCCGTGGCTGGCAAGTATTGTCGGGGCCACCGCTCCGGTTGCCACGGCAGGGGGAGCACGCCAGCCACCGTGAACTTTCAGCCGCCAAACTTCTCCTCCGTCTCTTCGTCTGCTGCTTTGCCACCGCGGCCTGGCCGATGCGGTCACGCAAAATTTCACGCTTCGCCCCGGCTGGAACTCGCTCTGGATCGAGGTCACGCCGACGAACAACGATACCGCGACGGTGTTCCAGGGGCTGCCCGTGAAGAGCGTGTGGCGGTTCAATGACGACGGGTCCCCCGTGCGCTTCATTCTCGATGCGAACCAGCTCCTGCCCGACAAGGACGGCTGGCTGACTTGGGTGCCGGCGAATGGCGCAGGCCACCTGCACATCGTCCGCAGCTTTGCCGAGGATTTGGCCGATGAGTTCGGTGTTCTGCACGCCTTCCTGCGTTTCGCCTTGGTTGTGCTGGTTTGCGCCGCGAACGGCTTCGCGGTCGGTGCGGAGGTCTGTGACGAAATCGCCGGGCATTTCGTAGGCGACGAACTTCGCGCGGAGCGCGGCCTTGGCGGTCTTTGTCGCGGCGGAGTCGGCGGGCTTGCTCTTCGAGGATCAACAACAATGAGTCGGCGTGCGTGGTGATGGCGGATTCGCTCGGGTTGTCGGGGATGCGGTAGGGTGAGGCGAAGCCGTTTTCCGTGAGGGCGATGGAGCGCGCGGTGCGAGCAATATTTTTGAAATCGAGCATGAGCGCGTCGAGCAAGGTTTCCTTGCTCACGCGGGCGGGCGTCTGGCCGGCTTTGGCGTCGTCGAGGTCTTGGAGAGGTGTTGATCGACCTCGGTGAAGTGCGTCTAGGCCTTGCTCCCGCTGGCGAACTCGGTGCAGTTGTCGCGTCCGAAAGTTTGGACGCGGGTAAGGCGGTCGTAGCGGCGTTGGTCTCGGTCATTCATGGCGATTTTTTTTCGTTGAATTGGTGTGATTGGAGGTGCCGGAAAGTGGCCAGATGCGTGCATCCCGGCAAGGGAAGGCAAGAAATCTCCGGGTTCGTCTAGCAACAATATGCGGCAGACGTCGTAGCCGCGGGCGGGGCACAGGCGCCCCGGCTCCGAAGGGCGGTTTTCAGGCCAGAAAGGGCATTTACAGAGGAAAAAAGTCTCCCTGCACCAACCAAGAGGCCGTCACGCACCAACCCAGACCTCGGCGCGCACCAACCCTGAGTCGGGCTGGCACCACCCCTGGCCTTGCTCGCACCGACCGGGAGACCGACACGCTGCGACCCAAACCTCGGCTGACAGTGCCGGTGCATCGGCGCGAGCCGACCCAAAGCGGCGCTGACACGATCCAGAGCACGGCAGACAGTGACCGGGAGTGATACTCGCAAGCGTCCGGGCTTGACGCGCATCAACCCAGACATCGGCTGAAGACAGCCAGAGCGACGTTCGCATTTACCCAGACCCGCGCTGCCACGCGGCAAGCTCTCGCTTTCAACCCCACGGAAACGCTGCGTCGCACCCCGGAGGCCCGGCTGTGAGCGCGTCCCTTTTCTCAATCTCAACCCATTTCCAGCCATGTGTGTCGTCCTAATCCGTCCACCCAAGCAACGTCCCTGACCTGGCCATCCTGCGCGCGTGCAACGCCGCCAGTCCGCACGGTGCGGGCGTGGCGTGGCGCGAGAAGCGGCGCATCCACTGGCGCAAGGCGCTCACGCCCGGCGAAGTGAATCACCTGATTTAGCGGTGCGCCTTCACCCAGTCGGTTTTGGTGAGGGCATCGGCGAGGGCGCGGTAGTGGGCGGTGGTATTGTAAGCCTGTGCGGAGATCCGCACCCAACGGCGCACCGGTTTGCCCCAGTGGACGATGGGGACTTCGATGCCGTGCTGATCGAGGAGCAGCAGATGCACGGGGTCGAGGCGCTGGTTGGTCAGCGGGAGTGTCTGCAAGGGCTCGGGGAGCGGCAGCGTGGCCATGCTGGCGAGGAGAGAATTGGGCGCGGGTAGTGGGACGTTGAGGTGCCCGGCGATCAGGGCGCGTCCGGCGCTGGCGGTCGCGCGGTTGTGGTCGCGGAGTTCCTCCCAGCCGCCGGGGAAAAGCGCCGCACCAAAGCGGATCGCCGCCGGCACGCTGAGCCAGGCGGTCGGGTCGAGCGTGCCGGGCCAGTCGAAGCGATCTTGAAAGGCGCTCCGGCCTTCGCGCCGGGTGTTTTCGCCGTGGCTGATGATCGGCGGACGAATCGCCTCCTGCCGGTCGGGCCGCGCCCAGAGAAACGCTGCGCCTTTCGGTGCGCAGACCCATTTGTGCAGATTGCCGGTGTAATACGCGGGCGAGATGGTCTCGATGTCGAGCGGCACGTTGCCGGGGGCGTGCGCGCCATCGACCAGCACTTCGACGCCGCGCTCGGCGAGGAGCCGCACGATTTTCCGTATGGGGAAAACGAGCGCGGTCGGACTGGTGATGTGATCGATCATCGCCAGCCGCGTGCGCTTGGTGACGGCCCCGAGGATCGCGTCCATGATCTGCTGCTCGTCGGTCAGCGGGAAGGGCACGCGCGCGACGACGACCTTCGCCCCGGCGCGCGTCGCGGCCTCGGCGAGGACGTTGCGACAGGCGTTGTAGTCGTGATCGGTGGTGAGCAGTTCGTCGCCGGCCTTGAGGTGCAATGAGCGGGCGACGGCATTCACGCCCGCGGTGGCGTTGGCGACGAAGACGAGGTTGTCCGGATTCGCGCCGACGAAGCGCGCCAGCTCCGCGCGGGCGGCATCGAGGAGATCGGGCAAGTCGCGCCAGAGGAACTGCACGGGCTGCCGCTCCATCCGCGCGCGGTATTCCGCCTGCGCCTCCAGGACCACGCGGGGGCAGGCGCCGAAGGAGCCGTGATTGAGGAAGATGGCGCCCGGGTCGAGCGCCCAGTGGTCAGCGAGCGGACTCGGCATGCACCGGGGAGAGCGGATTGCGGGCGAGAAATTCGTCGGCCAGCGCGCGATAGGCGGTGGCGCCGAGGCCGTTGGGTTCGTACTCGGTGATCGGCTTGCCGTGGCTCGGCGCCTCGGCAAGGCGGACGCTGCGCGGGATCACGGTCTTGAAGATGACGTCGCCAAAGTGATTCTGCACCTCGGCGATGACCTGCGTGGCGAGGTTGTTGCGCATGAACATGGTCATGAGGATGCCACCGATGGTCAGCGTGGGATTCGCGCCGCAATCGCGGATCTGGCCGACGACGTGGTCGATCTTGCTCAGGCCCTCCAGCGCGAAATATTCGCACTGGAGCGGGATGAGGAGTTCGTCGGCGGCGGCCAGGGCGTTGGTCATCAGAATGCCGAGGGAAGGGGGGCAATCCAGCAGAACGAAGTCGAAAGTGGCATCGGCCCGCAACGGCTCGAAGGCGGCGCGCAGCCGGGTGAGATGATCATCGGCGCGGGCGACCTCGATTTCCGCGCCCGCGAGGGCGAGATCGCCGGGGATGATCCAGAGATGATCCCAGCGAGTCGGCACGACTTTCTCCTGAATCGGCGCGGCGCCGAGCAGCGGCTCATAGATGCTATGGCCAGCGATCGTCGGCAGGCCGAACGCGCTGGTGGCGTTGGCCTGCGGATCGAGGTCGATGAGCAAGGTTTTCGCTCCCCGCGCGGCGAGGCAGGAGGCGAGATTGACACTGGTGGTGGTCTTGCCGACGCCGCCTTTTTGATTGGCGACCGCGATGATTTTCATGGGGCGGCTAGGGGAAAGGACCAATGCCCAATGGTCAATGACCAATCAGCCGTCACCACGCTTGCCATTGGCCAGTGGTCATTCTCCACTGTTCATTTCTCATGATCCCGATCACCGAACGCTTCCTCTCCGATGCCGGCGGCTGGCAGGCGCTGAAGCACGCCCGTTCTTTGTACCAGATGGGCCGGGTGCTGGAGGCCAAATACGAGCCGCCGCTGCTCGAAGGTCGGGTGAAGGAAGGGGAGTCGGAGTTCCGGTCGGGGCTGAAGATCCTCTCGGCGTCAAACGTGGAGAACCTGTGCACCTGCCGGGACTCCCGGCAGCGGGGGATCATCTGCGCGCATTCGCTGGCCGTCGGGCTGGAGATCATCAAACCGCGACCGGCGGCGACCGCCGCTGCGCCAGTTTCTGCGAGCCCGGCAGCTTCTGTAGTCACACTCCCGACCGGTCCCCTCGCCTGGGGACCAAAGCCCACGTTCCACCTCCTTGTCGAAGGTTCGCTCAATCATCTGACCGCCCGGCTCAGCGCCGTCCGCGACGGGCACAAGAGCACCTACGCCGCCAGCAGCCAGCCGCGGCACCCGGTCGAGACCATCGCCTTGGAGCGATTGAGCGAGGCGGGTTTCGCCGGGCCGGATGGGAAAGGGGAGTGGGTGCTGAAAGGGGAGCCGCGCATTCTGGGTTTCTTTGCCGGGGAATTGCCGCGGCTCCAGCGGGACTGGACGGTCGAGATCGGGGAGCGCTTCGGGCATGTCACTCGCGACATCGAACGCATCACCCCGAAGCTCGACATCCGCACCTCGGGCGAGAACTGGTTCGACCTTTCCCTCGAACTCACGACCCCCGGCGGCGAGCGCTTCTCGGCCACCGAAATCCAGCGCCTCCTCCAGTCCGGCCAAAGCTCGACCCGGCTCAAAAACCGCAAGATCGCCGTCTTCGATCCGCACCTCCTCGACGAGTTTCAGCAAGCCCTGACCGACTGCAATCCCCAGCAACGCCAGCCCGGCCAATACCGCCTCGACCGCGCCCACGCCGGCTACCTGGATGCCGTGGTCAGGGAGCAGGGCGGCACTCTCCGAGCCGACCCGCGGTGGTCCTCCTGGACCGAAAACCTGCGCCAGATCGACCGCCTGCCTGCGACGCAACTCGGGGATCTGGAAACCGTCCTTCGCCCTTATCAAAAGCAAGGGGTGTATTGGCTTAACTATTTGGCGTCCAATGGACTTGCGGGAGTTATTGCGGATGAGATGGGTTTAGGAAAAACCGTGCAGGCGCTGGCGTTCTTACGCTCGTTGAGTGGAAAAGCGCTGATCGTCTGCCCTTCGTCGCTGATCTTCAACTGGGCCCGCGAAGCCGCCCGCTTTACCCCCGAACGCCGGGTATTGGCGGTGCAGGGAGAAGGCCGGGCGAAGCTCTTCGGCGAAGCCATGGACGGTGCCGATTTGATCATCACCAGCTACCCGCTGCTCCGCCGCGACATCGAGCGTTACCGCGACCGGGAGTTCGCCGCGGCCATCCTCGACGAAGCTCAGCACATTAAAAATCCCGACAGCCAGAACGCCCAGGCGGCCTGCGCCATCCGCGCCCGGCACCGCTTCATCCTGACCGGCACTCCGGTCGAAAATTCCCTCCGCGACCTCTGGTCGCTGATGCATTTCCTGATGCCCGGCTACCTCGGTTCGACCCAGGATTTCCGCGAGCGTTACGCCAAGGAAATGCAGAACGATCCGACCGGCCCGACGGCCAAACGCCTCCTCCAGCGCATCCGCCCGTTCGTCCTCCGCCGGACCAAACGCGCCGTCGCCACCGAGCTGCCCGCAAAGCTGGAGCAGGTCGCGTATTGCGAACTCACCGACCGGCAAAAGGACGTCTATGGCCAGCTCGTCCAATCCACCCGACGCACCCTCTCGGAATTCGCCGGGGCCAAGGACCAGGGAAAGGCGCGCATCGCCATGCTCACCGCGCTCCTCCGGCTCCGCCAGGCGTGCTGCGATCTGCGGCTGCTCGGCGGGTTGAAAATCGAGCCCGAGCAGGCGTCGGCGAAGATCGAACTCCTGCGCGAACTCCTTGAGGAAGCCGTCGATGGCGGGCATCGCGTGCTCATTTTCAGCCAGTTTGTCTCCATGCTCACCCTGCTCCGCGAGGCGCTCGACGCCGATGGTATCGCCTACTGCTACCTCGACGGCTCGACCAAAGACCGCGCCGCCGAGGTCGATCGCTTCCAAACCGGCGAAGTCCCCGCCTTTCTGATCAGTCTCAAAGCCGGCGGCACCGGCCTCAACCTGACCGCCGCCGACACCGTCATCCACTTCGACCCGTGGTGGAACCCTGCCGTCGAAGCCCAGGCCACCGACCGCGCGCACCGCATCGGCCAGGACAAAGTCGTCACCGCCTACAAGCTCATCGCCCGCGGCACGGTCGAAGAGAAGATCCTCGCCCTCCAGCAGAAGAAGCGCGCCCTTGCCGACGCCCTGATCGAAAGCGAACAGCCGCTGATGGAAGGCCTGTCGCTCGGAGAGATCGAGGAGATGCTGGCTTGAACCGCCGGCACGCCTCGCGCGTCTTCGAGGCTTCTGAAAGTAGCATTCCGAGCTTATCGGAAATGTGGGCCCGGGAGACCGGCTCCGCTGTTGATTCCTCGCCGGGCGCTGCTCATTCCCAACCTTGCCGCGGGTTTGGCCGGTTGCGCGGTCACCTCTCACGAGCCGGCGAATCTATCGACCAGCCATTACGCCTTGGCCTCGGGATCGAGAAAGGCGCGGTAAACTCGCCCGGGAGTGGCGCGGAGGACGCGGTGAAGTCGAAGGGTGTGTGGCTGGGGTAGGCATGGCGATGAATGGACGTTTAAACCTTCGACGAATGGGCCGGGCGTTTCAGGACATTCTTCCGTCCGCCGCGGATGATGGAGATCGCGCGTCCTGTGCAGCGCTACAGCGCCGGGAAACGTCAGGCGTTACAGCTCGATGGCGCGCTTCTCCGCGTGCGAGCGGAGGGCGGCGGCGAAAATTTCGTGGCTGGCTACGGCTTCGTCCGGGGTCGCGCAGCCGAAACGTTCGCCAAGCTGGCCGGCGTGTTCGGTGGCGTAGGCGGCGAGCATTTGCTGGAAACAATCGGCAAAGCCGGCCTCGAAGATACCGCCGGTCACGACTGGGAATGCGCTCTCGCTAAAACCGACATCGTAACGCTCCCAGATCTGTTCCTTGGCGCGGCGGAAGTGCCAGACGGTCTTCGGTTCCTTGGTTGAAAAACGGACGCCGCCCTCCGTGCCGAGCACTTCGAGATACCAGGTGTTCATTTCGCCGGGGGCGAGGCGCTTCGTCTCGAGGCGCATCGGCACTTCATTCCCGGCGATCTCCACGTCGCAGTGAATTAGCGCATTGTCCCAAGTGTCGCACGGCGCCATGCCGCCTTTGCCGTCGGGGCGCTCGTGGTAAATTTTCTGGAGCTGCGCATAGACCCGCTTGGGTTTCCAGCCCAGGCGGAGCGGGACGTGGGCGGTGTGCATGCCGAGGTCGCCCATGACGCCGATCTCGCCGCAGAATTTATTCTGCCGCTTCCAGTTGATCGGCTTGGTCGGGTCGAGATCGCTGGCGTGATGAAAGCCGCTGCGGATTTCGAGGATGTGGCCGAGCTGTCCGGTGCGCAGGTAACGGACGGCTTTCTGCACGCCGGGGAGAAAAGGGAATTCGGAGGAGCAGCGGACAAAGCGGCCGAGTTTGTTGGCGGTGTCGCGGATTTTGCGGGCGGCGGTGAGGTCGATGCCGAACGGTTTTTCCGCAAAGAGGTCTTTGCCGGCCTTCAGCACATCGAGGTAAAGCGTTTCGTGCAGGTGATGCGGCACGGCGACGTAGATCACATCCACATCGGGACTGGCGCAGAGTTCCTTCGAGTCGGCGGTGAAAAGCTTGACCGACGGGATGCGGCGAAACCATTCGCGCACCGGCTCGGCGAGGTCGCAGATCGCGGTGAGTTCGAGGCGGGTGGGCGCGTCGGTCAGCGCGCACCAGCGGCCGATCGCGCTGGCCATTTCGCGGCCCATGAGGCCGCCGCCGATGATGCCGAGCCGGAGGGTTTTCATAAATTTCGGGATTTCAGGAGTTCGGGAATTCGGGATTTGGATGTTAGGCGCTTCGCGCGGTGTTCTTTTCGATTGGTCCGGCGAAGCGTGCCGTGGCTGGCGGAGAAAATGGCGGGCAGTTCATTGGATTCGTTGAGCAGGGGAAGAACGAGGGGAGGGTTCAACAGTGCGCCTTCGGAAATCAGCTCGAGGCAATAGCAGCTTTCGTCGGCCTCTTCCCCGACGACGCCGAGTTTGGCGGTGAATTCCGCTCGTGACCGCCCGCGCCAGGCGGCGCGGTAGTTGGCCCCGACGGCGGTTCCGCTGCGAACCAATTGATTGCCGATGGCAACGGCGCTACGCCGATTGGGCAACGCATCGACCAGCTTCATCACTCGCAGAGCAAAAGCTTTCGAGCGGATTCGCAATTCCTCTTTGGTCATAGCTTGGCGTTCTTCAAATCCCGAAATCCCGAATTCCTGAGATCCCGAAATCACCCAATCATCCGCGCCGCTTCCGTCGCCGTCGCGCCGTCATGCACGATCGCCATGAGCGCCCGCGTCATGCCCGCCGGGTCGCGGTGCTGGATGATATTGCGGCCATAGACGATGCCGGCGGCGCCTTGCTGGATGAGCTTTTCCGTGCGGGCGAGGATTTCGGCGTCGGGCGCCTTGCCGCCGCCGCGGACAAGGACCGGGATGCGTCCGGCGATTTCCACAACCTGATGATAGACGCTCACGTCGTCGGTCGGGTCGGCTTTGATGATGTCGGCGCCGAGTTCCACGGCCTGGCGGACGAGGGGGAGGATTTTCTCGAGATCGCCATCGACCATGTAGCCGCCGGCCTGGTCATTGGGCCGGAAGACGAGGGGCTCGATCATGAGCGGCATGCACCAGCGTTCGCACTCGGGTTTGATCTTGAGGATGTTGTCGATGCACTGGTCGGTGACTTCCGGCTGGCCGGGGATGCGGAAGAGATTCACGACCACGCAGGTGGCGTCCAGCCGCACGGCCTGTTCGACGGCGTTGCCGATGATGCGGCTGAAGAGCGTGCGCGGCAGCTCGCTGCCATAGACGTTGGCGACGTCGGTCCGCAGGACGAGCGCGGGCTTTTGTTTGCCGGGAATTTTCTGGAGCAACTCGGCCTGACCGATGGTGAGCTGGATGGCGTCGGGCGCGGCTTCGACGAGTTTGCCGACACAGCTTTCGAGATTTTCGATGCCGGTCAGAAAGCCGCGCTCGTTGAAAAAGCCGTGGTCGATGGCGACGTCGAAGCAGCGGTTGGATTTGGGGTTGAAGAGGCGGTTGAGGCGGAAGGCTTTCATCGGAGAGCGGGGAGGGTGCCGAACTGGGAGAAGGCGGGCAAGATGGAAAGGGGAAGGATTATCAACCGGGATTCGTTCTGAGCGAAGCGGCGCGCTGCGGAGTCGAAGAATCCCGTCGTGGCGGTTCGGGCGGTCACGGGATTCTTCGACTGCGCTCCGCCCGCCTTTCCGCCTGCGCTCCGTTCAGAATGACGCCGATATTAGGAAGGTCACTTTGGTGGCGCGATTTCCGCGATGAGGGCGCGGATTTGCGGTTCGAGTTCTGCGGCTTTGGCCTCGGCTTCCGCGACGGGCAGCCCTTTGGCCATGCCGGGGCGGAGGTGGCCGGCTTCGTTGAGGTAGGCGTCGCAGAGCAGGCGGCCCCGTTGGCGGATGAGTTTGCGCAGTTCGGCGCCCTTGGGATGGGCGGCGACCGTGATCTTCAACTGCGACCACCAGGCGGCGTCGCCGGGCGCGAGGCCGGCGATGATTTGGTCCGCCATCAACGCGTGACCATCGGCATTGGCATGCACGCCGTCCTTGGCGAAGACAAAATCCGGGTTGGTTTTCCGCTGCGCTTCGATGAAGGCATTCATCGGACCGTGAATGTCGATGACGCGCCAGCCTTGGGCGCGCTGTTCGAGGAGCCAGGCAGAGTAGCGGTCGAGCACTTCGTTGTAACCGCCGAGCATCGACGCGGGAGCTTTTCCGTCGGGACCGGGTTTCGGACGCGCATCGAGATGATGAAAGGTCGGAGGCGTGACGTGGATGATTTGTGCGCCAATGGCGGCGACTTTGGCGCGCAGTCTCAGCGTCCCCTCGCGGTATTGGGCGAAGCGTCCTTCTTCGAGCGGGAGATAGATGCCGTCGTTCATGCCATAGCAGGCGAGGACGAGATCGGGCTCGGTTTTTGGAAGCACGCGGTCGAGACGCTCGTGCAAATCGGGACGCGGGAATTTTCCGCCGGCATGGCCGTCTTCGGAAAGGCCGGACAAGGTCTCGCTCGGCAGGCCGACATTGATGACCGCGAATTTCCGCTGCGGAAAACGGGCGAACAAATACAGGTCGAGGTCGTCCACGTACTGGCCGCCGTGGGTGATGCTGTCGCCGAGGACGACGAGGCGTTTGACGCCGGGGAGGAAATCATCGGCGGCCCGCAGCGGGAGGAGCGCGAGGAGGCACAGGAAGAGCGGGGCGAGGCGACGGGGGAACGACATGGCGACCATGAAAGGAGATGGGCGGCGGCAGCGCAAGCGCGGGCGCTTTCCTGCTCGTCACGGCTGGGTCCAGCGGGCAGAAGGACGCCTCCTCATGCGGTATCGCACCAAAGTCGTCCTCGCGCTCTCGCTGCTGACCATTTTTACCAATGGCCTGCTGCTCTGGCTCTCCTACCGCAGCGCGAGCGGGCTGCTCTTCGCGCAGATTCAAAGCAAGGTGCTCTCCGTGGCGGCCACGTCCGCGCTTTTCGTGGATGGCGCGGCGCATGAAAGCTTGCGGACGGGCGAGGACGAAACTTCCGCCGCCTACACGCGACTGGCCGCGACCTTGCGCCGGGTCCGCGACGCCAACCGGCGCGACGATGTCTTCGCCAAATTCGTTTATACGATGCGCCCTGATGCGGCCGATCCGGCGAAGTGGCATTACGTGGTCGATGCCGAGGAGCAGACGGCGGAGAAGTCGCACATCGGCGATGCGGTCGAATACAAGAGCGCGGATCGGACGGGCTTTTCGCTGGTCGCGCCCCGCGCGGAGATGGCGTTCAGCACGGACCAGTTCGGCACCTGGCTGAGCGCCAATGCTCCCATCCACGACGCCGCGGGCCGCGCGGTCGGGGTGCTCGGCGTGGACATCGACGCCGCCGGAGTGCTCGCGGAACAGCGCCGGCTTTTCACCGCCGGCATGATCGCGCTGGCGATTGCCGTGGTGGTGGCGCTGGTCTGTTCGCTGGCGCTGTCGCGCTGGGTGAGTTCGCCGCTGAGCCGCTTGAAGACAGCGGTGGAGGCGATCGCGGAGGGGAAGCTGGAGACGCGGGTGGACGTCAAGCGACGCGATGAATTTGGCGAAGTCGGGGCGGCGATCAACGCCATGGCCGGGGCTTTGCGCGAACGCGAGACGCTGAAAGGCGCGCTCGCCCGTTACGTCTCGCAGCACGTCGCGGAGAACATCATCGCCCATAACAAGCTGCCCGAACTGAAAGGCGGCCGGCGCCGCATCACGGTGCTCTTTTGCGATATCCGCAACTTCACCCGCTTCGCCAATGCGCTGCCGCCCGAGGAAGTCGTGGCTTTCCTCAACGCATACTTCGCGGAGATGATCGAGGCGATTTTCACGCACCAGGGAACGCTCGACAAATTTCTCGGCGATGGGCTGATGGCGGTCTTCGGCGCGCCGCTCGATGATCCGCAGCACGAGTTGCACGCCGTCACTGCTGCGCTGGAAATGCAGCGGCGGCTGGCGAAATTGCGCGAGCGCTGGCACGGCGAGAAGGCGGAGATCGCCAGCGGCATCGGCATCCATACCGGCGACGCGATCGTCGGGAATATCGGGAGCGAGCAGCGGATGGAATACACCGCGATCGGCGATACCGTGAACATCGCCTCGCGCCTCGAAGCGGCGACCAAGGAACATCGCTGCGAAATCCTGCTCAGCGAATCGACGGCGGAAGGTCTCGGTGATGCTTTCGTGCTGCGCCGGATCGACGATATCCAATGCCGTGGCGTGGCCCAACCGCTCACGATCTACGCGGTCGAAGGAACTTCGCCCCTCCTCCGCGGCTGATCCCGATGCGTCACAAAATCCCCTCCACAGGCGGCATGACGGCGATACGCTTGGCCTCTCATGACTGAATCCATCACTGTCCGCTGCCCGAAATGCAGCGAAGAATTTCCCCTCGGTGAAGCCGTGCTCGGCAGTGTGCGCGATGGTTTGGAAAAGGAACTGGGTGCGGACGTGGAGCGTCGTGAAAGGGCGCTGGCGGAGAAATCGAAAACGCTCGCCGATCAGCAGCACGCGCTGGCCAGGCAGGCCGCCGGGCAGCAGGAGCAGGTCGAGGCGCAGGTGAAACAGCAAGTGGCAAAGGCGACCCAGGAGATTCAGGCGAAGGCGGTGAAGCAGGCCACGGAAGCCCAGGAACTCGCGGTGCAAGACCTGCGCTCCGAACTGGCGGAGAAAGCGGGCGCCTTGCGCAAAGCGCAGGAACAGGAACTGGAACTGCGGCGCGAAAAGCGGCAGCTCGAAGAAGCCAAGGAGGCGCTGAAACTGGAGGTGCAGCGGACGCTGGACGAAGAGCGCGGCAAGCTGAAGGCCCAGTTGCGCGCGGCTTCCGACGAGGAGAATCGGTTGAAGATTGCGGAGAAGGAAAAGGTCATTCACGACCTGATGTTGAAACTCGAGGAGGCGCAGCGGAAGGCGGCGCAGGGTTCGCAACAGACCCAGGGGGAAGTGCTCGAACTCGATTTCGAGCAGCAACTCCGGCAGGCCTTCCCGCTCGATCAGATCAATGAGATCTCGAAGGGGGTGCGCGGGGCGGATGTCTTGCAGGATGTGCGGAGCAATCTTGGGCGCCCGTGTGGGCTGATCCTTTACGAATTGAAGAGGACGCAGAATTGGAGCGATGGCTGGGTCGCCAAACTCAAGGAGGACATGCGCAACGCGAAGGCCGAGATCGGGGTGATCGTGACCGAGGTGTTGCCAAAGGGCGTCGTGCGCTTCGGCCAGCAGGATGGGGTGTTCGTCTGCGACATCGCCTCCGCGATCCCGCTCGCGCACACCCTGCGGCGGATGGTGCAGGAACTGGCCATCGCGCGCGGGCATCAGGAAGGCGCGCAGGAAAAGATGCAACTGCTCTACGCGTATCTCACGGGCGTTGAGTTCCGGCAGCGGGTGAGCGCGGTGATCGAAGCGTTCGCGATGATGCGCACGGATTTGGAAAAGGAACGGCGAGGGATGACGCGGGCGTGGGCGAAGCGCGAGAAGCACATCAACGCCGTGGTCGAAAACATGGCGGGGATGATCGGCGATGTGCAGGCGATCTCCGGGAATGCTTTGCAGGACATCCCCGCGCTCGAACTCGAGACGGAGGAAGAAAACGAAGAGCTTTAGAGCGATCTCAGTAAAGGCGTAGCCGCTGGTGGCAAGCTCCAGGCCGGTGCAAGGCGGCACGGCCTTCGCCAGAGTCGCCTCTACACCCGCGATCCGCCGAGCGGCTGCGGTATTTCTTAATCCGCTTTAGCTTAGCTTCCACCCGGCGCGATATTCGCGGCGGAGGAAGCGCTCGGCGTCCGGGGCATTCGGGATGCGCATATGCTTCGCGTCCCATTCGAGCTTTTTGCCGGCGCGATAGGCGACGTTGCCGAGGTGGTTCGCCTCGGTGAGCGGGCCGCTGTAGCCAAAGTGGCAGGTGGTGGGCGCGCCGGTTTTGCAGGCGTGCAGCCATTCCTTTTGATGGCCGATGGAGTCGGGGATCGTCTTCGGTGGAGGCATGAAGCCGGCGAATTGGTTTTCCGGCAGCAGGAGGTGTTTGCCGTAATCGGCGAGGATCATCCCTTTGTCTCCGACGAACAGAACACCGTTGCCCCATTGCGGGATGCTCTGGGCAGTCCATTGCGGCGGCTTCATCTGGCCCTGATACCAAGTGAGCTTCACCGGCGGCATCGCGCCGCGCGCGCCGTAGGTGTAGGTCGCGCTCATCGTCGCGGGCGCGATTTCGGGATGCGGTGGCGGGCCGCTCGCTTCGATGGTCAGCGGCGCGTCGAGATTGAGCGCCCAGAATGGCAGGTCGTTCCAGTGCGAGCCGAGATCGCTCATCGTGCCGTTGCCGAAATCCCACCAGCGGTACCATTTCGGTCCGGGGAAATAGACGCTGTGATACGGGCGCATCGGCGCCGGGCCGATCCACAAATCCCAGTCGAGTTCCGGCGGCACCGCTTGCTCCTCGGCCGGACGTTCGAGCACGGTGATGATGTCCTTGTAAGCCGCGGCGTCCTCCGCCGATTGCCGTCCCCAGGTGCGGCTCACCCACACATGACACTCGCGCACCGGGCCGATCGCACCGCTCTGCACGAGTTCGACCACGCGGCGGTAGTTCGCGCCCGCGTGAATCTGCGTGCCCATCTGCGTCGCCACGCCGGCCGCATTGGCCGCCTCGGTGATGATCCGCGCTTCGTGGACATCGCGGGTCAGCGGCTTCTCGCAATAGACGTGCTTCTTCCGCAGGAGCGCGGGGAGCGTGGCGAAGGCGTGGGTGTGCTCGGTCGTGCTCACGACCACGGCGTCGAACTCCGCGTCCTTCAACTCATCGTAAAGCTTCCGGAAGTCGCGGAATTGTTTCGCCCCCGGCGCTTTTGCCGCCGCGACGGCGAGGTTCTTCACGTTCACATCGCAGAGCGCGACGATGTTCTCGCCAAGCATCTCCGCCAGGTTGGCGCCGCCGCGCCCGCCGCATCCGATGACGACGATGTTGAGTTTGCCGCCCGGCGACTGGCTGCGCAGGATAGCGGGGAAGCCGAGGCTGGCGGTGGCCGCAGTTTGGAGGAAACGACGGCGGGAGAAGAGCGGAGTGTTCATGGGGAGTGCGGGGGCGGCATGAGCTATAGGGGCAAGGAAGGCGATTTCTTTGACGGAAATGCCAAATGATTTCGTCGTCGCCCCGGTTCTTTTGTTGTCTCTCCACCCTCCAAATCCACCTCCAAAAAATAGATGACCGATTCCATTCTCTCCCGCGCCTGCTCCTTCTCGCTCGCCTGTGCATTCGGAGTGTCAGCGTTGACCTCGGACGCCGCCACACCGCTGCCCGACGATCTTGCTCCGCTCTTCACGCCGCCGACTGAATTCGCCGGGCAGTTCGGCGCGTTTCGCTCGCCGCTAGCATTGGCCGATGGCGCACCGGTGAAGACCCCGGCGGATTGGGCGAAACGGCGCGAGGAAATTCGCCGGCGCTGGCACGAGGTGATGGGCGCTTGGCCCGCGCTGTTGGAAAAGCCGCGCCTCGTCATCGTGGAAAGGACGGCGCGCGACAATTTCACGCAGTGCCGCATCGAAGTGGAGATTGCCGCGAACCGCATGGCCAATGGCTACCTGCTCATCCCCAATGGGCCGCCGAAATTTCCCGCGGTCTTCGTGCCTTTCTACGATCCCGAGACGAGCATCGGGTTGCAAAAGGAACTGCGCGACTTTGCCTATCAACTCGCGCGCCGTGGTTTCGTGACGCTCGCCATCGGCTCGCCCGGAGGCGATGCGCGCAAACCCGCCATCGGCGATGCGCAATGCCAGCCGCTTTCCTATCTCGCCTACATCTCGGCAAACTGCGCACAGGCGCTGGCTAATCTGCCCGAGGTGGATGCCGCGCGAATCGGCGTGGTCGGCCATTCGTATGGCGGGAAGTGGGCGATGTTTGCCGCGTGTCTGAGCGATCGGTTCGCCTGCGGCGTGTGGTCCGATCCGGGCATCGCCTTCGATGAAAAGCGGTCGAACGTGAACTACTGGGACCCGTGGTATCTCGGGGCGCAAGCCGGTTCGCCGCGCCCAGTCGGTTTGCCCGATGCGAACCATCCGCGCACCGGCGCGTATCGCGTGCTCGTGGAGCAGGGGATGGACTTGCACGAACTCCAGGCGCTGATGGCGCCGCGCCCGTTCTTTGTGTCCGGCGGAGCAGAAGATACTCCCGCGCGCTGGCCCGCACTGAATCACGCCGTCGCGGTCAACCGCCTGCTCGGCCACGAACAGCGGGTCGGCATGTCGAATCGCCCGAAGCACGATCCCACGGCGGAATCGAACGAACTGATCTACCGCTTCTTCGAGCACTTCCTCAAACCGGCGCCGTGAATGGCGTCGGCCATTTCCCCGCCGACGGGACGTGGCTGCTATTTTTCCGTGCCGGACATCGCGCGTTGGAGCAGCTCCTTCGGAATCCACTTCTCCGCGCGCGGCCGAATCCAAGGGACTTCGAGTTGTGCCTTGCCGGCCCCCAATCCCAGCCAAACGATCTTCGTTTCCGGCATTTCCTTGCGGAGACGCTCCACGTCGGCGGGTTCGATGATGCAGTTTCCAAAATCGAGATCGGTCAGTTGACCCTTCAACTTCGTGAGGTGCCGGAGTCCTCCATCCCAAGTCAGCCAAGTCTCGGCGATGCCGAATTTTTTTAGGCGCGGACAAAGGGCGAGGCTCTCCAGGGTTTTATCCGTCAGGGCATCTTCCCAATTCGGGCCGATCTTGATGCTTTCCAAGGTGGGATGACTGCGAAAGGCCGCGACGCCGGCGTCCGTGATCTTGGAGTGCCAGGCCCGGAGTTCCCGCAGACGGGGAAGTTTTGCCGCCTCGACCAAGCCGGCATCATTGAGGCCGCCACCGGCCAGGGTCAGGCGCTCAAGCTTTTGCAGCTTGGCGAGGCTGGCCAAACCGGTGCCCGTGAATCCGCCGCTGTTGTGCCAGAGCGTGAGCCCGCGCAGTTCGGGAAAGGCCGCAAAGTGGACAAACTCCTCATCGCGAAAAGCCGCGCCGTTGGATATGACAGCCGTCACGCGACCGCTTGCTTTATCCACGGAAATCGAAGCGCTGCCGCCGCCCTTGGGATCGGTCTTGAGACCGGCGACCGCCAACTCGGTCGCCTTGGCGGTGTCGGTCTTGACGCTGGGAGCGGCGGTGAAGCGGGCGGCGATGGCCTCCCAGGCGCGTTGTTCCGCCGGATCTCGCAAGGCGGGTGCGGGGTCCGCCGCGGCGGAGCAAACGAACAGCAGGGACACGGCGCAAAGAGCAAAATTTCGAGGGTTCATGGGGGCAATCCGCGGAGATTACCCTAAATCCGACGATGGGGTCCACGAAACACCCGAAAAGGCGCGAAAGAAAAGGGCACCCGGTCCTTGGGCGACTCACCCAGCGGGGGAAGGGTCGTCACCGCAACTCCTTCCTTTCGGGTCTTTTCGTGTCGTTCGCGGACATCCCATTCACGTTTTAAGGACTAGCATTTTGCGCCGTGGATTGCCCCCGCGCGCAAGAGGAGATTTGCCCAAAAAATTAGCGCGACCATTACTGGTCGCGCTGATGCGAAGCTGCGGGACGTGACGAAAGATAATTGGATTAGGTGACTCCCAGGCTCGCACCGATCTACTTAGCAGCAGGCGTGCCAACCTCGGGAGCCGTGAGTTGGCGATTACCCGTCCGCACTTCCACGACAGCGTACACGAGAAAGCTGGGGACCTCGAATCGCAGTCGGCCGTTCGCGAATTGCGCGGCGATGGCGGTGGGCGCGGACGATTCCGGAGTGAAGACGGTGACGCGCGGTTGCGGGAATCCCGGCGGCAGTTTCAGGTCACACGCGATGACCGGCGTGGCGCTGGGCTTCTCATCCTCAATGCCTTTTCCCGGGCTTTTTGGTTTGGGCGGCTCTTCTCGATTGTAGTTCACGAAGTGGAGATGGAGCGGACCACCGACCGCAGGCCTGGAGGCAGAGACGCGGACCGTTGAGGGCGCTGCGAAATGGCTCCGGGTCTCGACTTCCGCGGGCGATTCGATCGTGGAGGGAAGCTCCTTGAGATGATCCGGTACGGCCACATCGTCCGGCAACACGGCGAAGAGGCAATGCTCGTCGAGGAGGCGACGGCCCGTCGTCTTGAATTTTTCCACCTCCTGCACCTCGCCGGCGTGAACGGCCTTGCGCGGATAGAGGAGCAGCGCCTCGGCGTGCGGCTGGGCTCCGCGAAACACCTCGTCGTGCTCTTCGATAAACCGGTAGTAGCGCACGATCTCGGCCCGCGCGGCCGGATTTTTGAACCGCGTGTAGAAGCCCATCGGCGCTCCACCATTGGCCGCCAGTTCCGCGATGGCGACCCGGGTCCGCGTGTTCTCATACTTCCCCAGGGTGAAGGGCCGCCCGCCCAGCGCGCCCGCCAGATAGCGCGCCTGGAGGGTGCCTTCGCCGAGCCAGCCATTGGCCAAGTCGGTGTAGCAGGCCGTGGCGCCGGTGCTGTACCACGCATAGTCCTCGCCCCGCGCCCAGAGTTCGGCGGGCAGCAGGCAACGCTCGTCGCCACTCAGTTGGTTGAAGTCGCCGAGGTGGTTCCATTGCCCCAGGATCAGACCGGGCTTGAGGCCGCGCGCGTACTCGATGAAAACCTCGTCATAGGCGCGCTTGTTGGCGATTTGCGAGAAGCGCAGCATCTCGCGGCGCAGCGGCGTGGATTCCGCCGGCGGATGCCACGCGACGATCTCGGTGAAGCGCTGGGTTTCAATGTCGCTGATGGCGAATTGATCTTGCATCTGCGCGGCGGTGAAGCGCTCGCGCAGGTAGCCGCGAAAGGCCTGCTGGCAGTGCGTGCAGAGACAATTGTGCCGGTAGAAATAGTTGATCATGTAGCCGTCCACTCCGCGCTCGATGCCGCGCCGAGCCCACGCCTTCAGGACCGTGCGCCAATGCGGATTGAGCAGGCAGCCCCAATACTCCTTCATGCCGCCGATGCGGTAGCTGTTGTTCACGATCGGCTCTCCGGCGGCATCGCGCTCGAGCAGTTCCCTCGGGTCGGCGACCGGTTTTGGCCCGAGTTCCTGCGCGTCCCAGAGATCGCGGTAGAACTTGAAAAACCCGCGCGGCCCGTCCGGTCCATCGGGATCGCCGACGAGGAATTTGACATTGAAGTGGCCCACGACCTTGACGCCGCGCGTATGGAGTTGGCCGTTTAGTTCGGTGAACCAATCGCCGCATTCCGTGAGACCCCGTACCGGGAAATGGGCCGGGTAACCCGCAAATTGCGGCGTCTGCGCAAGGCTCCAAAAATGCCCGCCGTAGAAGCCCACCTGGGCCACCTCGGGGCGCGCTTCCTCGACAAACTTCAGGTAGTCTGGATCGCCGTAGCCATCCCAATGCGCGATCATACGCGTGAACAACACGCGCGGTGGTTCGACGGCGCGGCAACTGCACGGCTCCGTGAACAGCGCAACGCCAGTCGTGAGGGCCAGGAGACAGACGGGAAATCGTTTCATGGGGAGATGATCAGGGGACGAGAATTAGGTTCACCCCGAGGGATGCTAACAAAACCACTTCCCGTCTTTTTCCTTTGCTCCTAGGTTTCGTTGGATGAAAGCCATCCGCTTCTTCCCCCCCGCATTCCTCGTCTTCTGCGCCGCCGCCGTCACCGCGTTTTCGACCGAGAGGTTTGCCCCCATTCTACTTCCCGCGAACTTTATCCCGGCTCCCGGGAAGCTTGTTTTCAAGGAAGGTGAAACGCTGGTTTTTCTCGGGGATTCGATCACCTCCCAAGGCCTCTACACGCAGTATATCGAGGACTTTTTCTACACGCGGTTTCCGAAGACGCGGATGCATTTTCACAATGCGGGAGTCATGGGTGATCGCGCGGCGGACTCGCTGGAGCGTTTCGAAACCGACGTGGCCGCGTTCCAGCCACAGTACGTCGCCGTATTGTTCGGCATGAACGACGGAAATTTCGCCGATTGGCAGCAGCCGGTGTTTGAGGTTTTTCAAAAGAACATGACGGCGATTTTCGACCGCGTGTCGGCGCTGGGCGCAACGCCCATTCCGCTGACGCCGACGATGTTCGATGCGCTTCCGAACCGGCTGAACAATCGAACCCAGGATCCGCGCGACAAGGATTACAACAACGTGCTCGGCACCTACGGCGCCTGGATCAAGGAGCAGGGCAAGTTGCGGAAAATTCCGTTCGTGGATTTTTATGCGCCGTTCACGACCGCGACAACCGAGCGGCGCCGGATCGAGTCGGACTGGACGATGGTCCCGGACACGGTGCATCCGTCGGCCACGGGCCATGTCATCATGGCGGCGGCTTTCATCGGCGATGCGGCCTTTTGCCCGCCGGTGTCCGATATTTTGATCACAAAAAAGGGCGATCAGTGGCTGGCGAATGCGGGAAATGGCGAACTCAGCGAGTTGCAGGGCGGCGAGAAGATCACGTTTACCTTCGCTGCCCAATCGTTGCCCTGGGTTCTGCCGCCCGAGGCGGAGGAAGGCCGCAAGCTGATCCCGTCGGCGTTCAAAAAGCCGCTTCAGTTGAGCAGCGAAAAGCTGGCGGTGCGCGGGCTCGCTCCGGGCAAGTACGAGCTGAAAATCGACGGCGGATCCGTGGGGCAATGGACCGACGCGGAACTCGCGGCGGGAATCGATCTCGGCGAGAATCCGAAGACGCCGCAGTACCAGCAGGCGCTCACCGTGGCGATGATCAACAAGAAGCGCAACGCCATGGGCGAACGGCCGATGCGGATCGAATGGGCGCAGCTCAAGGCCCAGCGCAGCATCTTGAAACAGGCGGAGACGGCGAATGAATCGGTGGCCAAAGTGGAGCAGGCAAAAAAAGCCTTCGAGAGATTCCTCGAGCCCAATCAGAAATCGATCTTCGATTACGTCGCCAAGTCGCGGGAATTGGAAGACGCGATCTATACGATGAACCAGCCGTCGCCGCGGAAATACGCGCTGTCGCCTGTGGTGGGCGGCGGAGAGTAGAGCATCGACCCGAAATTCGTTCCGGCTGTTCGGCGAATGAATTCGCCGCTCTGTAACCGCGAATTCATTCGCGAAGCCGACCCCCTGATGGCTACGCCATTTCCAGACCTCGCATCGTCGTCGTCCCACTCGCAAAGCGGTCGATGGGCAGGCCCATGCGCTGGAGCAGCGAGACGTAAAGATTTGAGAGCGGGTAGTTGTTCTTCGTGTCGAAGGCGAGATGCTGGCCGTGCTTGAAGCCGCCGCCCGCGAGCAGCACCGGGAGATTGGTGTTCGAGTGCGAGTTGGCGCTGCCCATGTTCGTGCCGAACATGCAGGAGGTCCGGTCGAAGAGAGAGATGCCCTGCTCCTTGGATTCCTTTAATCCGGCGAAGAAGTCCGCGACGGCCTCGAACTGCGCCCCTTCGATCGAACGCAACTGCGCGATTTTGTCCGGCTGCTGGCCGTGATGCGTCAGCGGGTGGGTCGATGAGGTGATGCCGGGCAGCTTCGGTGTGATCGTGGTGGTGCTGAAGGTGACGGTCGCGATGCGCGTCGAATCGGTTTCGAGCGCGAGCCGCATGAGATCGAGCATGACCTTCGAGTTGAAGACGAGGTCGTTGTTGTCCGCGGTTTCCAGCGGTGCCTTCACTCCGACCTTGGGTTTTGGCTGGGCGATCCAGCCTTCCGCCGCGGCCAGACTCTTCTCCAGATCGCGCACGGCGGTGGCGAATTGATCGAGCCGATCGCGATCCGAAGCGGTGACGCTTTGCTGCAACGATTTGTATTGTTCACGCAGGCTGTCGAGCAGGCTGCGGTCCTGCTGGAGCCGGCGCACCGAGGCGGCTTTGCCCTCCGTGGTGTCTTCGACGAAGAGCTTGTTGTAGAGCTTGAGCGGGCTGACGACCGCGGGAATCATCGAGCCGCTCCGCGTCCAGGAAAGACTGAGATTTTCCGTGCCGATCATCAGGGTGAGCGTTGGAAAACGCGTGGCGCTGCCGATTTGCTCGGCCATGATCTGGTCGAGCGAGACGCTGTTCTTAAATGAGCCGCGGCTGGCGCCGGGCGCTCCCGTCAGGAACGATTTTTCCGACGCGTGTCCGCCATCGACGCCGGGGAAGGAAGTCCCCGAAAAGATGGTCATGTCATTCCGATGCGCCTTCAGCAATTCGAGGTAATAGGGCAGGTCGTAGTCGCGCCCCACTTTTTGCGGGAAGAACAGGTCGGGCAGGATGCCCATGTTCGTCATCATGCCGACGAAACGCTGCGGCGGCGCGGGTGCCGCGGCCGCGTGCCCGAGCGAGGGCATCATGCTCTCGAGAAAGGGCAGAGCGAGGGTGGCTCCTGCGGCGCGGAGGAAGGTCCGGCGGGAAAGTGGAATGCGGGTCGCGATGTTCATTGGGCGGGTTTCTTTACTGCTTGGAAAAGAGCGGGCTGAAGATGGTCTGCACGATCAGCGAGCGGACACCGTAGCCGCTGGGCTTCGCGCGGGCGAGAATACTCTCGACCTCGGCTCGATCGCCGAAACTCACCGACGCACCGGTCGCGTAAGTGATGAGGTGGCCGACGAAGGCGCGGGCGAGATTCTCCTCATCGGCGGCGAGCAGATCCTGCAATTCGGCCACGGTCTTGAAAGGTCGTCCGTCGGGCAATTCGCCGGTGCAATCCACCGGCTGGCTGGAGCGGTATTCGATGCGACGGCCATGGAGGATTTTCCGGTGGTCGGGCCGGGGAGGACCGAACAGCAGCGGATCGGCGGGAGGTGAGTCGTTGAGCGCCCGGTAAAAATCGCGGTTGGCGCCGATCACATCGAATCCTTCGAGCGCGAAACCGTAAGGATCCATTTTCACATGGCACGAGGCGCAACTGGCGTCGTTCTTGTGCTTCTCGAGTTGCGCGCGGATCGTAGTCGTGCCCCGCGTGTCCGGCTCGATGCTCCCGGCGCCGGGCGGCGGCGGCGTCGGGATAATCCCGAGGATTTTTTCCATGACAAACGCCCCGCGCGTGACCGGCGAGGTCGTCGTTCCGTTGGCCGAGATTTTCAAGACACTGCCCTGCGTGATGAACGGTCCGCGCACGCTCCCCGGAGGCATCGCCACGCGACGGATGTCATGCCCCCAGACGCCCTCGATGCCGTAGGCTTCGGCGAGCGCTTCATTGAGCATGGCGAAGTCAGACTTCACGACGTGCGCAATGCCGAGATCGGCGTTCAGCAATTCGGTGAAAAAAGCGCGTGTCTCCATGAGCATCGACTCCTGGAGCAGCGGAGTGAATTCGGGATAAAGCGCCTTGTCCGGTTGCGTCGAATCGATCTCGCGCAAGCGGAGCCATTGGCCGGTGAAGTCTTCCACAAACCGGGCGGCCCGTTTGTCCTGGAGCAGCCGCTGGATTTGCGACCGCAGGACTGCGGGCTTGTTGAGTTGACCGTTCTCCGCGAGCGCCAGCAGCTCGTCATCCGGCGGTCCCGCCCAGAGGAAATAACTCAGTTTCGCGGCGAGCGCGAAAGGTCCGCTGCCGCGGAGCAGGAGGAAATCCGGCGAGAGGAGCGCCGAGCGATACGCGGCCTTGAGCGCGTCCTGGAAGTGGTCGCCTTCCTTCAGCCGGCCAAGGAAAGTCGCCTGGTAGCGTTCCACTTCCGCGTCGGTGACCGGACGGCGAAAGGCTCGCCGCAGAAAAGTCGCGAGCAAGCGGCGCCCATCCTTCTCCGGCTCCGCACTGAAGATGTGAACCAGGGGCCGGCCATTGCCGGGCGCCTTGGTAATCGGTTTGGGCTGGCCGGTTTCCTTGCTCCATTTCTCGCCCGGAAGATCTCCGAAGAGCGCGACCTGGCTGGGCTGTGGCCAGGAGGGGTAGAACGGTCCCGCAACCTCCATCCACTCGATGGCCACACCGGGCGCGGGGACGATGGGGCCGGTCACATGCCGGTTACCTCCGTAGGCGTAGTCACGAATCCGATCGCACGTCTCGGCGGTGAACATCACCGACTCGTTGATCTGGTCCATCCAGGTGGTCAGTTCTCCGATGCCGGCCCGGTTGGGCGGGAGGCTCACCATTCCGTAATTGTACGCCTTCGAATAAAGGCCGAAGCTCAAGGCACCATGCCGCTTCGTCGGGACGATTTGCTGGCCGTCCCACGCCACGCTGTAGCCGCTCACGCGGATGCGATAGTAGCCATCGAACTTCGGCATGAAGCGGGAGGTCGAGTAGCGGAAATCGGCATCGCCATGGCGAAAGACGGCAATTGCCGTCGCTTTCGGTTCGTCATCGAAAGCGTCGCGTCCCACCGGCACAAAAGTCTCGTCCCTGATCATGCCGATCAGCGGGATGGCCGATTTTTCGTTCACCAGGCGGACGATGTTGCCGTCTTCCTGCGCGGCGAAACGGTAGGTGGAAACCGCCGGTTGCTCGATCAGCGTCGGCGTCGCCATCTGCAAGGCTGTGTCCACCGCCGCAAGGTAGGAATCGAGATGAACGAACGAAAAGTCCAGTGCTTCGGCGGAGCGCTCCAGACCGTGGGCCTTGCCGTCCGCCGGCAGATTGTTGAGCACGCCCAGGCCCGGCAATGCGAGCAGATCGCGCAGGGTGTTTTCAAATTCCACGCGACTCAGGCGCCGCACCCCGGCGCGCACGTCCTTCTTTTGCCGCTCCGCGTCGGCATTCGTCAGCTCGGTGTTCAGCCAACTGGTGAGCGCGTCGAGTTCCGCCTTGGGAAGACGCGATTTCTTTTTTGGCGGCATTTCACCCGCGCGGACCCGGTCGTGGATTTTCACCCATTCCGCGAACTTGGACGGATCGGCGAACTGCGTCCCCAGCTTTTCCAAATCGAGGCCGCCCTTCTTCGACTCCGAGTCATGACACTCCAGGCAATGCTCTTCGAAAGATGCCTGGAGAACCTTGGGGAGTTTCGCGACTTCGGCGCCCCAGGCAGAGGTGCACAGGGAAAGCGTGAGGGCAGGGAGAAGGTAGCGCATCGGGGATGACTCTGACGGTAACTGTTGAGACGGGGGGGTTCTTAGTCCGTCATTTTACGACGGGCTGGACGGCGGGCAAGAGGGGAGCGGATCGCGCCTTCCCGACCAGTCGCCACGTCGCTTTGAAGGGCCGCAGGTCCATCGCCTTGCCTCGCGTTCCGTACTTTGCTACCAGCGTTGATGAACCTGCGGGCGGGCGTAGCGATCATAGACACGCCGGACGGCTGCCATCTGGGCTTCGTCGAGCGGTGGCAGGTCTGCGGCCTGGGTATTGTCTTCCACCTGTTGCGGGGTCTTGCCCCCCGGGATGGTGCAGGTCACCGCGTCGAACATGAGGATCCAGCGGAGCGCGAATTGCGCCATCGTCGCGCCCGCCGGGACAAGCCCGCGGAGTTCTTCGACGGCTTTGAGTCCTTCCTCATAGTCCACTCCGGCAAAGGTCTCGCCGACATCGAACGCTTCCCCGTGCCGATTGAAAAGGCGGTGATCGTCGTCGGCAAATTTCGTGTCGGGCTTCATCTTGCCGGTCAGCAGTCCACTGGCCAGCGGCACGCGGGCGAGGATGCCGACCTTCTTCTTCTTTGCCTGCTCGAAGAACAGGTCGGATGGGCGGTGGCGAAACATATTAAAGATGATCTGCACCGACTGGACGTTCGGGTATTCGATCGCCTTTAGGGCCTCCTCGACACGCTCGACGCTGACGCCATAGAAGCGGATCTTCCCGGCCTTCACGAGGTCGTCGAGGAGACCGAAAAACTCGGGTGCGTAATACAGTTCGGTCGGCGGGCAGTGGAGTTGCACGAGGTCGAGGCAATCCATCTGGAGGTTTTCGCGACTGCGGTCGATCCACGCGACCAAGTTCTCCGGCGTGTAGCCCTGCATCGAATGCTTCGGCTGGCGGCGCCCCGCTTTGGTGGCGATGACGATCTCCTCCCGACGATCCTTTTGGAGTTGTGCGAGGAGTCGTTCGCTGCGGCCATCGCCGTACACGTCGGCGGTATCGAAGAAGTTGATGCCCCGATCCACCGCGCGGTTGAGAGCGGCGCACGATTGCTGATCATCCACGATTCCCCACGCCCCGCCGACGGCCCAGGCGCCGAAGCTGATTTCCGAAACGTTCCAGCCGGTGCGACCAAGTGCGCGATAGTTCATGGAGGTTTCAAACTACGGCGGGGTGCGAAGTGGAAGGAAGTCTTGAAAGCCGAATCTGGAGGGTTTCAGCGCTACGGCCTCGGCCAATCTCAAAAAAAAAGCCGGCCTCCCTGTGAAGAGAGGCCGGCTCGTGAAAAGTACGTGCGGGTTTAGAAGTGAACGCGCAGGCCGAGCACCACGATCTGCTGACCGATGCGACCGCCCTGGATGCCGGCGTCCTCGTAGTTCAGGCTATTGACTCGCGGGCGGGCGCCTTTCGGGTTGTGTGGTGCCGCGCGGAAGGTGTCACCGCCGCGAACGTCGGGACGATCGCCGCGACGACCGGCACGACCGGCGCCACGACCGCCGGCGGGATCGGCGCGACCGCTGGGATTGATCTCCTCGAACCGCGTCTTCGGCTGGCCGTGCCGAAGCCGCGCTAAATATGAAGGTCGGCGCGGCGCGCAAAGTGGAAAACTGACCGGCGAGGTGCGCGCGAAACCGACGAAGAAGTGTGACGGCGGGCGGGGCGTTTGTTCAGCTTGGCCAATGCCCGAAGTGCTTTCCTCCTCATTCGATGCGCTGCCCTATCGCCACGGGTCGATTGCCGCAACGCATCCCGCGCGCCTCGGCGCGATTGCGCGCCTGCTCGGCCACGGCGCCGCTCCGCCGGATCATTGCCGGGTGCTGGAACTCGGCTGCGGGGAAGGCATGAATCTGCTGCCGCTCGCCGAACGCTTTCCGTCTTCGCATTTCGTCGGCGTGGATTTTTCCCCGGCGCAAATCGGCGTGGGCGAGGAGGTGCGAGCCGCGGCGGGGATTGGCAACGCGCGCCTCGTCTGCGCGGACTTGCGGGAGTTTGAGCCGGAAGCGGGCGCGTTCGATTACGTGATCGCGCACGGCGTTTATTCCTGGGTTTCCGACGCGGTGAAGGACCGCCTGCTGAAGCTCTGCGCACACGCGCTCGCCTCGGACGGGTTGGCTTACGTCAGCTACAACGTGCATCCCGGCTGGGGTCTGCCGGGCAGTCTGCGCGCGATCCTGCGCTCTGAACTGGCCGGTGTGGCCGACCCTCGAGCGCACCTCCGGCGGTTGCTGCCCGCGCTCCAGCGCGCCTTCTCCGGGCAGACCACGCCCTACGCCAGGCTGATGTCCGAAGCGCTGACGAGCATGCAGGCCAAGCCCGAGGCGCTGCTCTTTCACGATGAACTCGAAGTCGTGAATGATCCGGTGACGTTCCTCGATTTCACCACCCACGCCGCCGCGCATGGTTTGCAGTATCTGGCCGAGGCGGATTTTGCCTCGATGCCGCTCGATCATCTCCCCGCCGAGGCGCGCGGGGCGCTGGCGGAACTCGACGTCGATTTCTTCCGCGGCCAGCAACTGCTCGATTTGCTCGGCAACCGGCAATTCCGGGCCAGCCTGCTCACGCGTTCCGGTGCGCCTCCGGCGCGCGAGCCGGATCCCGCCGTCATCACCGAATGCGCCGTCGGTTTTCATCTGCGCGCGACCGATGGGCGGATCGACCTTGCCGCCGCGGCTCCGCTGCGACTGCTCGGGCGCCATGATTTTCTCCTGTCCGTCGAGAAGCCGGCGCAAAAGGCATTCTTCGCCGCGCTCTGCGCAGCCTTCCCGCATCGCATCACCTTCTCGCAAGCAGTGGCCCGGGCGGTCGAGCTATTGCAGCACCACGGCCTTCCCACCGAGGTGGACTCGGCGCCGCTGGCCGTCGGTTTGGTGAAGCTCTTCACCATCGATCAAT
>Ga0105047_10003174_pt1 | contig 29051 bp, 27 predicted proteins | sample MAT04_FD_78384 | JGI IMG/M metagenome (GOLD analysis project Ga0105047, IMG submission 78384) | Freshwater microbial communities from Lake Fryxell liftoff mats and glacier meltwater in Antarctica - MAT-04 (megahit assembly) | ecosystem: Environmental > Aquatic > Freshwater > Ice > Liftoff... | reverse complement strand
TGGACGAGGCTGACGTGCAGCGAATCCTGAAGTTCGGCCCCACCATGATTGGCTCGGACGGACTGCCGCAGGACGCGTCGCCGCACCCGCGTCTGTGGGGCACCTTTCCCCGCGTGCTGGGGCATTACGGACGCTTGCTCGGCCTGTTTTCCCTGGAAACAGCGGTACACAAGATGACCGGCCTCACGGCCCGAAATTTCAGGCTGAAAGACCGTGGCGTGCTGCAAGAGGGCGCCTTTGCCGACCTGACGCTCTTCGATGCCGACACGGTAGACGCCCTTTCCACTTATGAGATGCCCACCAAGCCCGCTCGGGGCATTGAAATGGTGCTGGTCAACGGCGTGGTCGTCTGGTGTGAGGGCCGCGCTACCGGCGCAAGGCCAGGCCAGGTCTTGACGCATCTGAGTGACTCATTTCACGCGGGCGGGAAGACGCCATGAAACTCCTTGATAGCATCGTCACGGGGTTCAGGCAGATTTACCGGCAGGACACGCAGCACCTGCATACGGGCGCTATCACGGCCATCGGCAAGACCATTGGCCAGAACATTGCCGATGCGCAGAACTACAACACCGAGGTCATCAAGCCCCTGGGCGCGTCGTTCAAGGACAAGGCCGGCATTGCGGTGCTGCTGCACACGGCGCCCGAGGCCGCGGCGGGCGGCCCACTGGCGATCGCGCAAAACGGCGACCTGATCGAGCTCAATGTGCCGCAGCGCCAGCTGCATCTGCTGCACATCAACGACGAAGAACTGGCGCGCCGCCTGGCCGGGTGGAAAGCACCGCCGCCGCCGCTGTCCTCGGGCTACTGGAAGCTCTACGTGGACCCTGTCCTGCAGGCCGATGAGGGCGTGGACCTGGACTTTCTGGTCGGTAAACGCGGCTCCTTTGTGCTGCGCGACAACCACTGACTCGCGCGGCCTTCGCCTGAAAACACGCATCACCGGTGGCGCCGGTTTCGTGGGAGTATGGCTGTCGCGTGCCCTGCTCAGGCAGGGACAGCCCCTGCGTGAAGATCAGCGATGAAATCGACAGATCACTTGTGGCCCCTTAGGCGAGCACTGGGCGTCCCCGCAGGTACTGCCATGCAAGCGCGGCCACGACCAGTCCAATGCCCAGCAAATCGGCTATCACGGTCGGATAAACCAGCGCAAAACCGGCGGCGATCAGCATCAGGCGCTCAATCAGCGTGGCGCGCTTGAGTGCCCAGCCCTGGAAACCCGCCGCAAGCGCGGCGACACCCAGCGCGGCAGTCAAGGTGACTTCGGCGATCGACCACCAGTTCGCTGTGGCGAGCGCCTTGGCCGAACCCATGAGCAGCAGGCCCTGACCGCTCGGATCGAGCACGAACATGAACGGGACCAGGAATGCCGGAATCGTGTATTTCCAGCACTGCATCGTCGTCTTGTACGGGTCGCCCCCGGTGATGGCCGCAGCAGCGAATGGCGACAGTGCGGTGGGTGGCGATACCTCGGACAGCACGGCGTAGTAGAAGATGAACATGTGCGCGGCAAAGTCGGGCACGCCGAGCTTGATCAGTGCCGGCGCCGCGATCACCGCGCAGATGATGTAGGAAGCCGTCACCGGCACCGCCAGGCCGACGATCCAGACCACCAGTGAAGTGTAGATCGCGGTCAGCAGCAGCGAGCCGCCGGCCAGATCGATGACGATCGAGCCGAACTTGAGTCCTAGGCCGGTCAGGGTCACGACGCCGACAATAATGCCGGCGCCGGCGCAGGTGGCGGCGACGTTGAGCACGCCGATCGAGCCGCCCTGCAGCGCCTTGATGAAATTCGATTCCCAGAGCTGCTTCGCGATCGGCCCCCGGCCACGGAAAACGTCATAGGGAATCAGCGCGCAGTCCGGGCGCAGGAAACTGGTGAAGACAGCCACGACGGTCGCCCAGAATACCGACAGCACCGGCGAGAAGCCCCACATCATGAAGGCCACGATAGAGATCAGCGACAGGAGGTGGAACCAGTACTTCCGTGTCAGGTGCCAGACCGAGTCCACTTTTTCAAACACCGTATTGCTCATGCCGTATTTGCGCGCGTCGATTTCGACCATCAGGAACAGCGCAAGGTAAAACAGAATGGTCGGGATAACCGCCATCAGCAGCACATCGAGATAGGAGATCTTGAGAAACTCGGCAATCAGGAATGCCGCGGCACCGAGTACCGGTGGCGAGATGATCGCGCCCAACCCGCCCGCCGCCAACAGGCCGCCGGCGGCGTTTCTTTCATAGCCAACCTTGGCCAGCATGGGCCAGGCGACCGACCCCAGCGTCACGGTGGTTGCCACGCCTGATCCGGACGGCCCGCCAAGCAGGAAAGAGGCCAGCACCACCGTGCGGCCAGCACCGGTCGGTTTGCCGCCCATCGCCGAGAACGAGAAGTCGATATAAAACTTGCCGGCACCCGAATATTGCAGGAATGCCCCAAAAATGGTGAACAGGATGATCAGCGACGAGGACACATCGACCGCCACGCCAAAGATTCCCTCGAAAGTCATGTACATGTGACCAACCAGGCGCCCGACCTCATAGCCTTTGTGGGTCCAGGGGCTGGGCAGGTACGCACCGAACAGCGCGTAGAGGACAAACAGGCTCGTCACCGCCGGCATGATCCAGCCGGTGGTGCGGCGCATGGCCTCCAGCACCAGCAGAATCAGCGCGACGCCAAAGAAAATGTCCCAGGCTTCCGGCGTCGTATTGCGGTCGGTGAAATCGTCGCCGCCAAGTATCACATAGAGCACGACGGCGATGGACAGCAGCGCTGCAATCCAGTCCCACCACATGACACGATCGCGAAAACGCTTTCCGACGGGGAACAGCAGGAATGCCAGAAACAGCACGAAGCCGACGTGAACCGAGCGCATGACCTGCGTTGGCACGATGCCGTAAGCACTGTAGAGGTGAAATACCGACATCACCACGGCGACCAGTTTCACGAAGTTGGACAGCCCGCCCACCAGCCGGTTTGCCGCCCCCTCTTCGTCCTCGATATATGCCTCCGCCTTCCGCAGTGCCTCGTCGCTGACAACCGGTTCCGCAGTCTGGTCCACTGTGGTTTGTTCGCTCATGGGGTGCGTCTCTCCAATTTTGCGCGGTGATCGTGCGCCGTCGAATATGGTTCAGCCTCTTGCACAAACTAAAACCCCGCCAGGAGGCGGGGTCGGGGAGCCGATGCCGGCGTCAGTTGAGCTTGATGCCGTTTTCGGCGAAGTACTTGGCCGCACCCGGATGAAACGGAATTGGAGTCGCCGCAGCCTTCTGGTTCTCCAGCTTGAAATTCTCCGCCTCCTTGTGCACCGCGATCAGGTCGCTGCGTTTGTCGAAGATCGTCTTGACGATGTTGTAAGCCGTCTTGTCATCCATGTTGGCGTGCGCGACAAGCAAGTTCATCACGGTGGCCTGCTTGTTGTCTGCGTCCATGCCTTTGTACATGGCCTTCGGAATGGTGTCCTCGACATAAAGATCGCCGTATTTCTTGTTCATCTTCGACACTACCTCGACATGGTCGATCAACTTGATCTTCGTGCCGGGCGTATTGGCAAGGTCGGTGACAGCCGCGGTCGGCAGGCCACCCACCCAGAAGAATGCATCGATCTTGTTGTCTTTCATCGCGTTGACCGACTCGGCTACGCCCAGGCGCTCGCGTTTGACATCCTTGTCCTTGTCGAGGCCGGCGGCCTCGAGTATCCGGAACGCCATGACTTCCGTGGCGCTGCCAGGCGAACCGGTGGAAATATGCTTGCCCTTGAGGTCGGCAATCTTGTTGACGCCGCGTCCTTCAACCGATACCAGATGCATGCGATTTGGATACAGCACCATCAAGGTCCGCAGGGGGACCTTCTGACCCTTGAATTTATCTTCACCCTTGTAGGCATCGAGGCCGGCATCGGCCATGGTAAATCCGATGTAGGGCTTGTCGGTGCCGATCAGCTTGAGGTTGTCGACCGAGCCGCCGGTAACTTCCGCGGTAGCCTGCATCCCTGGCACGTTCTTGGACAGAACGGCAGCCAGGCCCCCTCCCATCGGATAGTACACACCGCCGGTCCCGCCCGTGGCGATGGAAATGTTCTGGGCGCCCGCCACTGCGACGAATGTCAAAGCCATAAAAGCCGCCGCCATGCGTAGCCAATGGGCGGATTTCGTTACGTTTCGTTGGGTCATCTTGGTCTCCATAGCCTGTTTATATTGGGAAATACCTGAGCTGGTGCCTGGTGCTTGGCTTCATCACCGGTTTGCATGCTAATTCACCCGTCGCTCGACGTCAATACGCTTTCGGATACTATTATTGATAATTGCAACGAAAATAATCTCGACTATTTTGCAAACGAATATATGATTAAAACCGATGACCCGTCGTTTTAATTAACGAGAGTGGCAAGCCCGTTTTCAAAAGGCGCACAGCCCGCGAACCACTTGCACCCAAGGCGCAGCGGGGCCAACGGCACCCTCGTACAACGTGGCACAACTCTCTGCAAAATCCAGGACGGACGAAAAAATGACTGACAGAAACGATCCCAAAGACGCTCCCAAAGGCCTGAAAAAAGGACTGACCAACTACGGCGACATCGACTTTTCGCTGTTCCTGCGCAAGGCATTCATCAAAGGTGCCGGTTATACAGACGACGCACTGTCGCGCCGCATTGTCGGCATTGTCAATACCGGCAGCGGTTTCAACCCGTGCCACGGCAATGCGCCTCAACTGATCGAGGCGGTCAAGCGCGGCGTGATGCTGGCCGGCGGCATTCCGATCGACTTCCCCACCATTTCGGTCCACGAGAGCTTCGCGTATCCGACCAGCATGTATCTGCGCAACCTGATGTCGATGGATACCGAGGAGATGATCCGCGCGCAGCCGATGGATGCGGTGGTGCTGATCGGCGGTTGCGACAAGACGGTGCCGGCGCAGTTGATGGGCGCCATTTCGGCCGGCGTGCCGGCGATCCAGCTGGTGACCGGTTCGATGCTGACCGGCTCGAACCGCGGCGAACGCGTCGGCGCCTGCACCGACTGCCGGCGCTTCTGGGGGAACTTCCGCGGCGGAGAAATCGACGAGCAGGAAATCGCCGCTGTCAACAACCAGCTGGTGGCCAGCGTCGGCACCTGCTCGGTGATGGGAACCGCCAGCACCATGGCCTGCATCGCCGAAGCACTGGGCATCATGCTGCCGGGCGGCGCCTCGCCGCCAGCAGTGACCGCCGACCGCATCCGCGTCGCAGAGCGTACCGGCGCCCAGGCGATAGCGATGATCGAACAGGAATTGACGCCGAACAAAATCCTGACCGCGAAGGCATTCGAAAACGCGCTGCGCGTGCAACTGGCGATCGGCGGATCGACCAACGCCATCATCCACCTGACCGCGATCGCCGGCCGCATGGGTATCGCGATCGACCTGCCACAACTGGACAAGATGAGTGAGGAGACCCCGGTGCTGGTGGACCTCAAGCCGTCCGGTCAGCACTATATGGAAGATTTTCACAAGGCCGGCGGCCTTGTGACTGTGCTGCGCGAACTGCGCCCCCTGCTGCATCTGGACGCGCTGACGGTGACCGGCCGCACGTTGGGCGAGGAAATCGAGGCCGCCGGTCCGGGCTTCCCGCAGCAAGTGGTGCGCAGTTTCGACAACCCGATCTACGCCCAGGGCGGCATTGCGGTGTTGCACGGCAATATCGCCCCGGGCGGCGCCATCATCAAGCAGTCGGCGGCGTCTGGGAAGCTGATGGAGCATGAAGGCCGTGCAGTCGTTTTTGAAAACATGGAAGACCTGGCTGCGCGCATCGACGACGAAGCGCTCGATGTCACGCCCAACGACATTCTCGTGCTCAAACAGATCGGTCCGGTCGGCGCGCCTGGAATGCCGGAAGCCGGTTACATCCCGATTCCGAAGAAGCTCGGCCGCATGGGCGTCAAGGACATGGTACGTATCTCGGACGGCCGCATCAGCGGCACTGCCGGCGGCACCATCGTCGTGCATGTGACGCCGGAGACGGCCAAGGGCGGCCCGCTCGGCCTGGTCCGCAACGGCGACCGCATCCGCCTGAGCGTCGCCCAGCGCATGCTGTCGGTGCTGCTGAGTGACGAGGAGCTCGCAGCGCGCGCAGCCCAAGTGACACCGTTCGCGCCTAACCCAAAGGAGCGCGGTTATCGCAAATTGTTCCTGACCTCGGTCACCCAGGCCGGCCAGGGATGCGATTTCGATTTCCTGCGGCCGGCCGATACCACAGACACCGTGCCGAAACCCCGTCCATAAACCAGTCCGTTTTTGTGTGCATGCGTCATGCACTGCCTGACATCATCGTGAAGGATATCCAATGCAAAACAAGGTCAGCGATTACGCCAACGATTCCCGCATCGTTTCCGTCGAAGCACGCACCATCAGCATTGCGCTTGACCAGGTGACGACGTTCTCGACCCGCACGGTCTCCGCGCGCGATTACACGCTGGTCAAGGTGCGTACCGCCGACGGCCACGAAGGCATCGGCTTCTGCTACGGCGGCAGCCGCGGTGGCGTACTGGTCACGCATGCGGTGCGCGAGCTGTTCAAGCCGCTGCTGGTCGGTCAAAGTGCGCTGCGCGTCGAAGGGCTGTGGCACGAGATGTACCGGGATTCGCTGCTGCATGGCCGCGCCGGTTCGACCATGCGGGCGCTGTCCATCATCGACGTCGCACTGTGGGACCGCAATGCGCGCGCCGCCGCACTGCCGCTGTCGCAGTACCTCGGTGGCGCTACGAAAGAAGCGGTGCCGGCATACGCCAGCGGCGGTTACTACCTCGATGGCAAGACGCCGGAAAAACTGGGCGAAGAACTGGCCGGCTATGTCGCGCTCGGATTCAAGGCCGTCAAGATGAAAGTCGGCCGCGTCGGACTGAAGGAAGAAGAAGCGCGCATCCAGGCCGCGCGCGCGGCCATCGGGGACGATATTCTTCTGATGCTGGACGCCAACAACGCATGGAGCGATCTGCCGACCGCGCTCGAATACATGAAGCGCTACGAACCGTACAACCCGTACTGGATCGAAGAGCCGTTCAGCCCGGACGCTATCGACAGCCATGCGCAACTGGCCCGACGCACGCCGGTGCCGGTCGCGACCGGTGAAATCGAGGCGGGCCGCTGGCGTTTCCAGGAGTTGCTGGAAAAGCGCGCGGCGATGATGCTGCAAACGGATGCAGCGGTCTGCGGCGGCATCAGCGAGTGGCGACGGATTGCGGCCATGGCCGCGGGCTTCGGCGTCACGGTCCACCCGCACTGGTTCCACGACCTGCACGTGCATCTGGTGGCGTCCACGCCGAACGCCGGTTTCGTGGAATTCTTTTCGGATGACCAGGTGTTGAACTTCCGCCGCCTGGTCGATACCCAGCTGAGTTTCTCGAACGGCAACCTGGTCGTGCCCAAAGGGCCGGGGCTCGGTTTCGGCTTTGACGCAAAGGCCGTCGAGAAATATGCGACAGACAAGTGGGCGTAACAGGCACAAACATCCTCGCCGTCATTCCGGGGATGCAAAGCGAACGGCCGCGGATGCCGGGATCTTGTCATCCCGCTTGACAAACCGGAGAGCACGTTGAAATGAAAGCAGCAGACCCCGATATCCTGGCCGAGCCCGACGGCACCGTCCGTACCGGGAAAGTGCAGCCGGTGCGCGACCGCGACATCGAGCCGCTGGTACGCCAGGTGGTAGAGCGGCTTGAGGAGGATATCGTTTTCGGCTGCCTGCATCCGCGCGAGCGGCTGGTCGAAGACGACTTGCGTGCGCGCTTCAACCTGAAGCGGCATGTGGTGCGTCAGGTTCTGCAGGAACTGGAGCAGATGGGCCTGATCGAGCGCAAGAAGAATATCGGCGCACTGGTCAAGTCCTATACGGTCAAGGAAGTGATCGACCTGTACACGGTGCGGGAAATCCTTGAAACCAATTGCGCACGCCAGATTCCGCTGCCAGTGGCCCCTGAAAAGCTGGATGAACTGGTTGCCATCCAGCGACAGCATGACGCCGCGGTCGCCGAATCGTACCTGCGCTCCGCGTTCCGCACGAATATCGCCTTCCACAAGGCGCTGTTCGCGCTGTCCGACAACGCGGCGCTGACCGAAATGATCGAGGTCGCAGCGCAGCGCGCACACACCATCCGTTCGCTGTCGATGATCTTCCCGCACTTTCTCGAAAAGGCGCGGCTGGACCACTGGGAAATGATCGCAGCCTTGCGTGATTGCGACCAGGAGCGTCTGGTCGTATTGTGTCGCGATCACCTGCTCCCCTCGCGCGACGCCTATATCGAACAGTACCGGCGCCTAGCCGACAAACTGGAACAGACGGGTATCGCTGTCCAGCCGGAATTGCAAAAAGCCTGACCCCTACAAGCCCCGCCATCATGTACGACCTGTTGCAGATCGGCACGTTCCCGACGCTGGCCAAAAATCTCGTCGATGCTGAATTTCGCTGCCACAGCCAGGCGGAAATCGAGCGCGACGATGCGCTCAAGACTACCGTACGCGGCATCATTACCCGCAGCAACTTCTCAGTGCCACACGAAGTGATCGAGAGTTTGCCAAATCTCGGCATCATCGCCACCTGCGGCGTCGGCTACGACCTGATTCCGATCGATGTCGCGGCAGAACGCGGGGTGCTGGTAACGAATACGCCCGAAGTCCTGAACTGCGCGGTCGCAGAACTCTGCATCGGCATGCTGTTCGCGCTGTTGCGGCGCCTGCCTGAAGCTGATCAATTCGTGCGTTCAGGTGCATGGCGTGGCGGTGCATTTCCGCCAGGCGTCAGCCTGGCCGGAAAAAATGTCGGCAATCAATGTCGCACGCGGCTCGGTGGTCGACGAGCCGGCGCTGATCGATGGGCTGTCGCGCCGCGCGATCGCCGGCGATTTCATTTCACCTTCAGCTCAAATTCCCGGGACACCTGCAACATGATTGAAACTTCCGAAAAACGCATTACCGGCCCGATCATCCGGCTGCATTCCAACGACAACATCGTGGTCGCGCGGATCGACGTCGGCATCGGCGCTGCCATCGAAGGAGAGGGCATCGTCAGCCGCAGCCAGGTGCCGGCCGGCTACAAGATCGCGACCGCGCGGATTCGCAAAGGCGATCCGGTTCGCAAGTACAACGTGGTGATCGGTTTTGCCGGCGCCGACATCGAACCGGGCACGATGATGCACAACCACAACATGGATTTTCGCGAGTTCGACCGCGACTATGCGCACGCCAGCGAATACCGGCCAGTTGTGCCGATTGAAAAATCACAGCAAGCCACGTTCCAGGGTATCGTCCGCGCCGACGGCCGGGTTGCAACGCGCAACTACATCGGTATCTTGTCCACCGTCAATTGCTCCGCCACCGTCGTTCGCAAGATCGCCGAATGGTTCACTCCGGAACGCCTGGCCGACTATCCGAACGTCGATGGCGTGGTGGCGTTCAGCCATTCCCTTGGATGCGGGATGGAAATGACCGGCGAGCCGATGTCGCTGCTGCGCCGTACCATCGCAGGCTATTCGCGCCATGCCAACCTTGCCGGCGCGCTGGTGGTGGGCCTCGGCTGCGAACGCAACCAGCTCAAGGGACTGATGGAAGACGAGCAACTGCAAACAGGCCCGTTGCTGCACACCTTCGTGATGCAGGACACCGGCGGTACGCGCAAGACGATTGAAGCCGGCGTCGCCGCCGTCAAGGAAATGCTGCCGGGCGCGAACCGGGTCTCCCGCGGCACCGTGTCCGCCAGCCACCTGGTTGTCGGCCTGCAATGCGGCGGTTCGGACGGGTTTTCCTCGATCACCGCCAACCCTGCGCTGGGCGCCGCGGTCGATCTCCTGGTGCGGCACGGCGGCACCGCGATTCTTTCGGAGACGCCCGAAATTTATGGCGTCGAGCACACGCTGACGCGGCGCGCAGTCAGCCGCGAAGTCGGCGAAAAACTGGTCGAACGCATCCGCTGGTGGAAAGAAGAGTACTCGGTCGGGCGCGACGTGCAGATCAACGGCAACGTGAGCCCCGGCAACCAGATCGGAGGACTGGCAAACATCTTTGAAAAATCGCTCGGGTCCTCGATGAAGGGCGGAACCGGGCCGCTGATGGAAGTCTACAGATACGCTGATCCGGTCAAGACAAAGGGCTTTGTGTTCATGGACACGCCGGGCTACGATCCGGTATCGGCAACCGGCCAGATCGCCGGCGGCGCCAACCTGATCGCCTTCACCACCGGCCGCGGATCGATGTTCGGTGCCAAGCCGGTGCCGAGCATCAAGCTGGCGACCAACACGCCGATGTACCGCCAGCTGGAGGACGACATGGACATCAACTGCGGAGAAATTCTGGACGGCACCTGCTCGCTGCAGGAAATGGGACAGCGCATTTTCGAGCTGATGCTGAAGACCGCATCCGGCGAACGTTCGAAGAGCGAACTGCTCGGGCTTGGCGACAACGAGTTCGTACCGTGGCAGATCGGCATCATGAGCTGATGGCTGGGTGCAGCCCAGGTAGTCGTAGCGCTCGATGGACTCGTTTCACAGGCGCGAGACACAGGTTTTGAAGCGTCCAAGCGATGGATTTCTTTGGGGCTTGCACAGGCCTATCCGGCAAGTCGCGGTACTATATTTATTCAACTGTTAACAAGAAAGTGCAGACAACATGGATCTCGGACTGAAAGACAAAACCGCCCTGGTGCTCGGCGCCGGCGGAGGCTTGGGCGGCGCCATTGCCCGGACATTGGCACGCGAGGGTGCCCGTGTCGCGCTGGCCGACATAAAGTACGAGGCGCTGGATCCGGTGATCGCCGACATCCGCCTGGCTGGCGGCGAGGCGCTGGCGTTGCAGTGGGATCTCGGCGACCTGTCCGTGATCGACTCCAACGTCGCGCGCATCGAGGCCGAGCTCGGCCCGGTGGACATACTGATCAACAACACCGGCGGACCGCCGCCCACGCCAGTATCGGGCCAGTCAGCCGAAGCCTGGAGCAAGCACTTCCAGAGCATGGTGCTGTCGGTCATCAGCATCACTGATCGCGTGCTGCCGGGTATGCGCCAGCGCAAGTTTGGCCGCATCATCACCAGCACCTCGTCGGGCGTGGTCGCGCCGATTCCCAATCTGGGGCTGTCCAATGCCTTGCGCCTGTCGCTGGTGGGCTGGTCCAAGACGCTGGCCCGCGAGGTCGGCCGGGACGGCATCACCGCCAACATCGTGTTGCCGGGACGCGTGGCGACGGATCGCATCAAGTTTCTTGACGAACAAAAGGCGCTGCGCGAGAACCGCTCGGTCGAGGAGGTAAGGGCGGAGAGTGCGGAGAGCATTCCGATCGGCCGCTACGGCGAGCCGCAGGAATATGCCGACACCGTGTGCTTCCTCGCCAGCGCACGTGCGTCTTACCTGACCGGCTCGGTGGTTCGCGTTGATGGCGGCCTGATCGCCAGCATCTGAGTCTGCGCGCCCACACCGGTTTTTTTATTGCAATTCAATTCCTGGAGAATTTTCAATGGGTGCTGATCCTCTTCCGCTGGACGCGGACCTGGTCCGTGTGCTGTCCGGCGTCACGACCGCAACGCTTACCACCGTTTTACTGAAGAAAGGGCTGCGCAATGTCTGGATGCGTGGCACCAAGCCACTGCAGCCGGGCCAGCCGCGCCTGGTCGGGCGCGCCTTCACGCTGCGCTTCGTGCCGGCGCGAGAGGATCTGGCAACGCCAGCGTCCTGGGGCGCGCCGATTTCCACGCGTGCCGCGATTGAGGCCATGCCTGCCGGCTGCATTGCAGTGGTCGATGCCATGGGTGTTGTCGACGCCGGCATCTTTGGCGACATTCTGTGCGCCCGCATGAAAAAGCGCGGCGTGGCCGGACTGGTCACTGACGGCGTGATCCGTGACCTGGCCGGTGTGCTGACGACACAACTGCCCGTGTGGTGCCAGGGCACGGCGGCGCCGGCCTCGGTGACGGGGCTGACCTTCGTCGCGTGGCAGGAGCCGATCGGCTGCGGCGGCGTGGCGGTGTTCCCCAACGATGTGGTGGTGGTCGATGCCGACGGCGCCGTGTTGATTCCGGCCGCTTTGCTGGACGACGTGGTTGCCGCAGCTGTCGAGCAGGAAAGGCTGGAGGGCTGGATCATGTCCCAGGTTGACGTCGGCGTACCGTTGCCCGGCCTGTACCCCCCGAACGAAGAAACCAAGGCTCGCTATGAGGCCTGGGCGCGCACCGTGCGCTGATGCAGATACCCGGCAAGCGCCGTGCGGCCACCGGGCCGTGCAAACCTTTTAATCATCCAGTCAGATCAGGAGTTTGGCGTGAATAAATTGGCGGCTTCGGCCAAAGGCGTTTATCTGATCGCCGTCACCCCCTTTGCTGAAAACGGCGCGCTTGATTTGGCCAGCACCGACCGCATGGTTGATTTTTACCTGGACCGTGGCGCGACCGGCCTGTGTCGGCAATACGCGCGCGGGCGAGCGCGGCGAAGTCGGACGGGTGTCGATCCTCACTGGCAATGGCGGCGGCCTCTTTTTGCCGGAGGAACTCACGCGCGGCGCGGATGGTGCAATGACCGGATTTGCCTACCCTGAAATGATGGTGGATGTCTGCAAGGCGCACGCAAAAGGAAACATCGAGAGCGCCCATGACATCTTCGATGCCTACCTGCCTCTTGCACGTTATGAACAGCAGGCCGGAATTGGATTGGCGGTCAGGAAGCACATCATGGTCGAACGAGGCGTGCTTGCCTCTGCCATGCTCCGAAAACCAGGGCCGAAATTGTCGGCTGCCGATATCGCTGATATTGAGCACTTGACGAAGAGACAGGCGAAGCGTTTGCAGGAGATTGAATAATCCAGATCCGTCGCGTCATCCTCGGGCGCGTCCAACTTCGGTTTCTAGGATATTTCAGTCCACCGCTGCGCCCGAGGCCTTGACCACTTTGGCCCAGCGGTCGATCTCTTCCTTGAAAAAGGCGCTGGCCTCTGAGGGGCTGTTGACCACGATCTCGAAGCCTTGCTCGGTGAAGCGCTGCGTGAGGTCGGCTGCCCGGAACCCCTTGGCGATGTCGGCCTGCAGCTTGTTGATGATGTCTTTCGGTGTGCCTTTGGGCGCAGCCACCGCCTGCCAGGAGGTCACTTCAAAACCCGCCAGACCGCTCTCGATGACGGTCGGCACGTTGGGAAATTGCGGCATGCGCTCCCTGGAGGTGACCGCGAGCGCCTTCATCTTGCCGGCGCGGATGTAGGGCACGACGGTGCCGAAGTTCTGAAACGAAGCCTCGATGTTGCCGGCCATCAGGTCCATTTGCGCCGCCGCGCCGCCGCGGTAGGGAATGTGCACGCCGAAGGTGCCGGTCTGCAGCTTGAACAACTCGGCCGAAAGATGGTCGCTCGATCCCGAGCCGGAGGAGCCGTAGGAAATTTTGCCCGGGTTCTTTTTCGCGTAGTCGATGAACTCCTTGACGCGGTTGGCCGGAAAGTTCGGCGACGTGACCAGCACGTTGGGCGTGCGCACCGCGACCGTGATGGCATCGAAATCGCGCATCGTGTCGTACTTGGCGTTCTTGTACATGCTCATGTTGATGGCAAAGGTGCCGATCGAACCGACCAGCAGGGTGTAGCCATCCGCCGGCGATTTGGCCAGTGCCTCGGCGGCGATCGAGCCGTTGGCGCCGGGACGGTTTTCCACCACGGTGGTGTAGCCGGCTTCCATGAGCTTTTGCGCCACGGCGCGAGCCACTAGGTCGCTGGTGCCACCAGCGACGAAAGGCACCAGAATCTTGACCGGCTTGGCTGGGTACCCCTGAGCGTGAACGGTGGCGGTGGCCAACAGGGCCAGCAACAGGGTGGTGATGCGTTTCATGGGTGATGTCTCCTGGTTGTTTAGTGCTGACAGATCATGGCGGGGTTGATTCGCTCTCGCCGGTGAGGAGCAAAAAAGCCTGCCGCAGCATGCGCTCGTAGCGGGCCTTTTCCTGGCGGATCGAGTTCTCATCCCACTGCCACAGGCCGCGACCGGCTTTCATGCCGGTGTGGCCCTGGGCCACCATGTCCCGGAACATGTCCGGCGGCCGGCTGTCATTGCACAGCGACGGGTAGATCATGCTGCCCGAGAGGTAGTTGGTGTCCCAGCCCGACATTTCCTTTTGAAGCATCGGCCCGCAGGCCAGAAAGCGGAAGCCGAAACCGTAGCGTACCGCCTTGTCGACGTCCTCGGGGGTGGCGGCGCCGTTGGCCACCAGCCACAGCGCTTCGCGCACCAGCGCGTGCTGCATCCGGTTGGCGACGAAGCCTGGAAGGTCCTTGTGCACGCTAATCGTCTCCTTGCCGAGCGATTGCATCACGGCTTGCGCGCGCTCGGCCACCGCGGGGTCGGTGAATTCGGCCGACACCACCTCGACCAGCGGCACCAGGTGCGCCGGCATGAAGAAGTGCAGGCCGACGACCCGGGCGCGCGTTTTCAAGTCCTTGCCGATGTCGCCGATCGGATAGCTCGAGGTGTTGCTGGCCAGCGGGATGTCGGGCCGCGCCAGCGTGTCGAGTTGCGCGAACAGCCGTTGCTTGAGCGCCAGGTCTTCGGTCGCCGCCTCGATCACGATCTCCACCTGCGGCCACGGCACGTCCTCGATCCGTTCCCAGACCTGCACCTGATCGGCCAGGGCGGGCGCGGTGTCGAGTCCGGCCAGCGTCTTGCGCAGGCGCGTCGGCAGGGTGTCGCGCGTGGCCTGCGAGGGGCTGACCACATGCACCCGCCAGCCACCAGCGGCGAAGATGGCGGCGATGTCGCAGCCCATGATGCCGCCGCCGACAATCGCCGCGTGCGGGTGAGTATTGGCCACGATGCGCGGCCCTTTTTGCTCAACCACCGGTCGCTCCCTGGGTATTGACGTAGAGGGAATAGAGCGAGGTGCTGCTGGCCATGAACAGGCGGTTGCGCTGCAGCCCGCCGAAGCACAGGTTGGCGCAGCGCTCGGGCAGGTTGATGCGGCCGATGAACTGGCCCTCGGGGTTGAAGATCGACACACCGTCCAACCCCTCCTGGCCCATGCCCCAGCCGACCCACAGGTTGCCGTCCACATCGCAGCGCATGCCGTCTGGCGTGCCGGGGCCGGCATCGACCAGCTTTCGCTTATTTGAAAGGCGCGTGCCGCCATCGACGACGTCGTCCAGGCGGTCGCGGGTGTTGCCGTTGGCGAAGTTGGAGGGCTTGCGAAAGACGCTGACCACGCCAGTCTCTTCTTCCCACTTCATCATCCGGTTGTTGGGAATGTCGCTCCACAGCAGGCAGCGGACGTCGCCGAACCACACCGGCCCCTCGGCCCAGCGCATGCCGGTGGCAATGCGCTCGACCTTGGCCAGATTGAGCCGGTATCTGGCGAAACCGGGATCGACAATCTTCACCAGCGGGTCGGGATAGCGCTGCGACGGTTCCCAGGCAAAGGAAGGTGGCAACGCGGCCCCGGTGGTGTTGTGGTTCATGCAGAAGTCTCCTCAGGCTGATGCCTTTTTATCGACCTCGGCTGGCATGGAGCATGCCGGGTCTGGTTGGGTATTGACCAATCACCATATGGTATGACGAATTGCGATGTTGGCGATAATGACAAACACTGATGCCCGGCAACAGGGCATGAAAAATGACAAGGATGGAGACATGACCCGAAAGAAACCGGAAGAACTGCGCAGCCACCGCTGGTATGGCGTCAAGGATTTGCGCTCCTTCGGTCACCGCTCGCGCACCGCGCAGATGGGTTACGACCGCGGCGATTACGCCGGCAAGCCGGTGATCGCCATCATCAACACCTGGAGCGACATCAATCCCTGCCACACCCACTTCAAGGTGCGCGTGGAGGAGGTCAAGCGCGGCATCTGGCAGGCTGGCGGTTTCCCGGTGGAGTTGCCGGCGATGTCGCTCTCCGAGCCGATCCAGAAACCCACCACCATGCTCTACCGCAACTTCCTGGCGATGGAAACGGAAGAGCTGCTGCGCTCGCACCCGATCGATGGCGCGGTGCTCATGGGCGGCTGCGACAAGACCACGCCGGCGCTGATCATGGGCGCCTGCAGCATGAACCTGCCGACCATCTACATGCCGGCCGGCCCCATGCTCAACGGCCGCTGGCGTGGCCAGACGCTGGGCTCGGGCTCCGACACCTGGAAGTACTGGGACGAGCTGCGCGCCGGGCGCATCACCGAGCAGGACTGGCAGGAGATCGAGGACGGCATCGCCCGCTCGCCCGGCACCTGCATGACCATGGGCACGGCGGCCACCATGATGTCGCTGGCCGAGGCGCTGGGCTTCACCCTGCCCGGCGCGGCCAGCATTCCGGCGCCCGACTCCAACCATGCCAAGATGGCCACGCTGACCGGCAAGCGCATCGTCGATATGGTGTGGGAAGACTTGAAACCCTCCGACATCCTGACCCGCGAATCCTTCGACAATGCCCTTGTCACGCTGATGGCGATGGGCGGCTCGACCAACGCCATCATCCATCTGGTGGCCATGGCTGGCCGCGCCGGCATCGCCCTGCCGCTGGAGCGCTACAACGAAATTTCGGCGAAAACACCGGTGCTGGCCAACATCCGCCCCTCGGGCAAGCAGTACCTGATGGAAGACTTCTATTACGCCGGCGGGCTGCGCGCCTTGCTCGGCGAAGTGAAAGACCTGTTGCACCTGGACAGTCGCACCGTCAACGGCAAGACGCTGGGCCAGAACATCGACGGCGCGCAGATTTTCAATGACGACGTGATCCGCCGCCGTGCCAACCCGCTCAAGGGCGCGGGCGGGATCGTCGTGTTGCGCGGCAACCTGGCACCCGACGGCGCCGTGATCAAGGCCAGCGCGGCCAGCCCCGAGTTGCTCAAGCACAGCGGCCGCGCCGTGGTGTTCGAGGACTACAACGACATGGCTGCGCGCATCGACCGCGATGACCTTGACGTGGACGCCTCCTGCGTGCTGGTGCTCAAGAACGCCGGCCCGCTGGGCGGCCCCGGCATGCCCGAGTGGGGCATGCTGCCGGTGCCGAAAAAACTGGTCAAGCAGGGCGTGCGCGACATGGTGCGGGTGTCGGACGCGCGCATGAGCGGCACCAGCTACGGCACCTGCGTGCTGCACGTGGCGCCCGAGTCCTACATCGGCGGACCGCTGGCGCTGGTGCACAACGGTGACCTGATCGAACTCGATGTTGAAAAGCGCAGCATCAACCTGAAAATTTCCGACGAGGAAATGGCACGCCGCCGCGCGGCATGGAAGACGCCGGCACGCAAGTTCGAGCGCGGCTACGGCGTGATCTTCTCGCAGCACATCAAACAGGCCAACCATGGCTGCGACTTCGACTTCCTCGAAGGCACCGCACCCACGCCCGAGCCCGAAATTCACTGAAACCCGACACACCAAAAAATGAACATATGGAACTGCCACGCAACCCTTTCAAACATGCGCTTTCAGCCGGCCAACAGCAGCTTGGCCTGTGGTCCAGCCTGTCGTCCAATTACACGGTGGAGGTGATCGCCGGCGCCGGCTACGACTGGCTCCTGCTCGACACCGAATACTCACCCAATGACCTGGAGTCGATGCTGACGCAGTTGCAGGCCACTGCGCCCTATCCGACCCACCCGGTGGTGCGCGTGGCCTGGAACGCCACGGTGCTGATCAAGCGTTACCTCGACATCGGCGCGCAAAGCCTGCTGGTGCCTTTTGTCCAGAATGCCGACGAGGCACACGCGGCGGTAGCCGCCACCCGTTACCCGCCGCTGGGCGTGCGCGGCGTCGCCGGCGCGACGCGGGCGACGCGCTTCGGCCGGGTCAAGGATTACGCCAGGCGCGCGCACGATGAACTTCATTGACCGATCGTTTGCAAGCCTGCTACCCCGGTGCGGTACACGATGTGCTGCGTGGCAGGGGACACCAGGATGTCGTGCTGCCGCCGGAGATCCGCCCCTGGACCCGACCCTCAAGCTGGCCGGCCCGGTGTGGACGGTTTGCGGCCATATCGACAGGACGCTGTCGCGCCATGAGACGCTGCTGGGCTGGACGCGTTTGCTGTCCAGAGCGCCGGCCGGCCCGGCCTGCCTGCCGCGTGGAGGGTGCCATTGCTACGCAAAGCTTCCAGAGGAACGCACGTGAAGATCACTGACATCCATATCCACGTACTGAAAAGCCCGCTGACCGAACCCTTCGCGTTTTCGCAGGGCTGGGTGAAGCAGCGTTGCGCGACTCTGGTCGAGGTACTGACCGACGAGGGGATCAGCGGCTGGGGCGAAGCCTTCGCCCAGGGACTGGAGCCGCCGGAGATCGCCGCCACCGTCATCGACAAAGCGCTGCGGCCGCTGGTGCTGGGCGCCGATCCGCTCGACATCGAGGTACTCTGGCACCGCATGTACCACATGACCCGCGACTACGGGCGCAAGGGCTCGGTGGTATCGGGCATCAGCGCCATCGACATCGCACTCTGGGATATCGCCGGCAAATTCCATCAGTTGCCGGTATACAAACTGCTCGGTGGCGCATTTCGCACCAGGGTCCAGCCCTACGCCACCGGGTTCTATCGCATCAGGGGTCAGGGTGAGGGGCAGCGGCTGGGCGAAGAGGCGATCCGTCATTTCGAAGCCGGTTTTTCGCTCATGAAGGTCAAGCTCGGCTACGGCGTGAACGATGACATCACGGTCATGCAGGAGATCGGCCGTGCCATCCAGGGCAAGCCGGTCACATTGATGATCGACACCAACCACGCCTACGGCCGGGCCGATGCCCTGCGGCTCGGCCGCGCCCTGGAGGACTACAACCTGCGGTGGTACGAAGAGCCGGTCGTGCCTGAGGACATCCAGGGCTACGTGGAAATGCGGCACAAGCTCACTATGCCGATCGCCGGCGGCGAGAACGAGCATACGCTCTACGGCTTTCGCGAATTCCTCGGCGCCGGCGCGGTGGACATTGCCCAGCCGGATCTGGGTTCATGTGGCGGCATCAGCGCCGGTCGGCACATCATCGCGCTCGCACAGTCGCATGGGGTGCAAGTCAATCCGCACGTCTGGGGCTCGGCCATCGCACAGGCGGCATCGCTGCAACTGATCGCGGCGCTGCCCGTGACGCACCACTCGCTGTTTGCGCAGGAACCGGTGCTGGAGTACGACCGCTCCTCGCATCCGTTTCGCCAGCAGCTTGTCGCCGAACCGGTCGAGCAGGCCGGCGGCTGGGTGGAAATTCCATCGCGCCCGGGGCTGGGGGTGGATGTGGATCGCGCCGTGCTGGAGAAATACCGTAGCTGAGCATCCCGGCACTTCCGTGCCAGTCACCCCATCCGCATTCAGCGGTGCAGAAACATCGTCGGCCCCGGCACGTCCATCCGGGCGCCGAGATTTGGCGACGCTGGCGATCGTTGTATAGAACAGGGTGTTGAACGGCGCCAGTTGCGTCACGCTATCGCCCAGCAGGAAGGCATAGTTTTCCAATGTGCGCGCCTGGTCGCAGGGCAGCCAGCTCAGAGCGGGCCGCCATCAATGCGCGTGGTGTCGCCGACGAACTCCATCGGGCAATACATGCCGCCGTGGAACTGGGCTGCGATCGGGTCTTCGACAGGCGAAGTTGCCAGCACTTTTGCGGCATAGTCCTCGGCATTGTCCTGCGGCCGGTAACCGAGGAACTTCGCCGGCGTGTTGTCCCAGCGGTTGCGCAGGTTATTGGACACGCCATACGCCACGACGAAGTGATAGTCCGGATGCTCGACGCAGCGGTACGCCAGTTGTGCCATGTCGCGGTGACTGATCCAGGTCAGCAGGTGGCGCGACTCGCTCGGGCGATCCGAGGGCCGGAACGAGCCGATGCGCAGGCAGGCCACCGACAGGCCGTACTTGTCGGCGTACAAGCGCCCCACGGCTTCGCCGAACACCTTGGACACGCCGTAGCGGCCGTCCGGGCGCGGGGCCACCTCGGTGTCGATGAAGGTCTCGCGCCGGTGAAAGCCGACCGCATGGTTGGAGCTGGCGAACACCACGCGGCGCACGCCCTGGCTGCGCGCCGCCTCGAACACGTTGTAGCAGCCCTCGATGTTGAGCGGCAGGACCTTGTCCCACGAATCCTCCTCGGGCACGCCGGCCAGGTGGATGACGCAATCGATACCCTGCATGCTGCGCTCCAGCCCGGCCGGGTCGCGGATGTCCACGGTCTGGACCTCCTCGCCAGGGCCGGCGGGCGCCTGCGGCGCCACGTCGGTCAGGCGCAGCAGGGCATAGCGCCCCTTGAGCTGGGCGCGCAGCACGCGCCCGATGTTGCCGGCCGCGCCGGTGATCAAAACACGCAAGGCCGCGGGTTGGTTGAAAGGGGTTGTCATGGGAAGGTTTGTCCGATCTGGTGGCTGAAAGAATCGTGACCCGGATTTCGTGTTCTGGTTGCTGGGCGTGGCTCAATAGCCGTACAGTTGCGCCGGATTGTCGGCCAGGATGCGCCGGCGGGTCGCATCGTCGTCGGTCCAGTGCAGCAGCAGGTCGAGCATGGCTGCGCTCGACGGCGCCGGATTCGCGTTCGGATGCGGCCAGTTGCTCGCCCACAGGCAGCGCTCCGGGTGGGCCTGAACGAGTGCGCGCGCCAGCACGCTCACATCGTCGTAGCGCGGCGGTCCGGCTTTCGATGTTTCATAGGGGGCCGACAGCTTGACCCAGCAGCGGCCCGTGTTCAGCAGCCGCAATAGGGCCTGAAAGCCCGGATGGCCCGTGGGTACGGGTTCGAGAAACTTGCCGTTGTGGTCGATCACCAACGTGCCCGGCAGACGCTTGAGCCGGTCCTCGTAGTGCGGCAGATCACGCCCGTCGAGCTGCAGGTCGATGTGCCAGCCCAGCGGTTCGATGCGCGCGGCCATCGCCTCCAGCGTGTCCCACGGCAGCGCGCCGCCGGCCAGCATCATGTAGCGCACGCCGCGCACGCCCAGCGCGTGCAGGCGTCGCAACTCGGCCTCGCTCGTGTCGGAACGGATCACGACGATGGCGCGCGCCGCCGCGCCCAGCTCGGCCATCGCCTGCAGCGTGCAGGTGTTGTCGACGCCGTAGCCTGTGGGCTGCACCACCACCGTGCGCTGCAGACCGAGCGCGGCCTGCACCTTGCGGTACTCGGAAGCCGGCGCATGCGGTGGTTTGAAGGTGGCCGTGGGGGCGAGCGCGAAGCGGTCCTCGAATACATGGATGTGGCAGTCGCAGGCGCCAGCCGGCGCCTTGAGGGTGGGAGTGTCCATGGGGTTGCTTTCTCGGTGTGATGTGACCAGGCCGTTACCGTGCCGGCATCAGGCCGTGCGCAGGGGCGCCAGCCGCGTGGCCTGTGCGGCGTTGACCGCGCCCTTGGGCGCGCGGCCCTGCAGGATCTCGGCCGCCTGCGCCACCGTCTCCAGGGCCTGGTGTTCGATGGCCTGCGGTGTCAATCCGCCCACGTGCGGCGTGGCAATGACTTTCGGATGCCGGGCCAGCGCGGGCGACGGCATCTGGTCGGGCGCGCGCCCCACATCCATGGCGCAGCCCGCGATCAGGCCGGCGTCGAGCGCATGCAGCAGGGCTGCCTCGTCCACCAGGTTGCCGCGCGAGGGGTTGATGAAAAAGGCGCTCGGTTTCATGCGCGCGAAGGCCTGGGCGTTCATCAGGTTCTCGGTCTCTTCGCTAGCCACGGCCAGGCACACCACATGGTCCGATTCGGCCAGTAGCTGCGGCAGCTCCACCCGGCTGATGTCCGGCTCATTGACCTTGGCGTAGGGGTCGCTGACCAGCACGCGCATGCCCAGGGCGCGTCCGAGCGGGCACAGATAGCGGCTGATCTGGCCGTAGCCGATCACGCCCAGCGTGGCGCCGCGCAACTCGCGCCCCATCGGCGCGTCGGGCACCCGGCCTGCGTGGTAGGCCTCGGTGCTCGCGCTGATCTGGCGGCACAGGTCCAGCATGGCGCCGATCACCCATTCAGACACGGAGGGAACGAAGCCGGCACTGGCCTGCGTCACCAGAATGCCCTGTTCGCTGGCGGCCGCCACATCGACGTTGCGAATGTCGATGGCGCAGCGCGAGAAGGCGACCAGCCCGGGCAGGCCCTGGAACAGCGCCGCCTCACCCGGTGTTTGCCGGTACGAAACGATGAACTCGCAGCCGCGGGCAGCTTCGATCAGCTCCGGCGTGCTGAGCTCGCGGCCGGCTTCGTTCAGATGCACCTCGCCAAGCGCGCGCAGGCCGGCCAGGGCTTTGTCGCCATAGTAAAGCCGGCGCGCTTCGTGCGGGTGGGTGAGGAATATTCGGGGCATGAGGTGATCCAGTACGTTGGGGTGAGTGAACAAAAGAAGGGGCACGTCAGGCTTGGGCTGAATAGCCGCCATCGACCGGGATGGCCGCGCCGGTGACAAAATCGGAGGCGCGGCTGGCCAGGAAAAATGCGATGCCGGCAAAGTCATCAGGCACGCCCCAGCGCGCCGCCGGCGTGCGGGCGAGCACACGTTCGTGCAGACCGGGCAGTTCCTTGCGAGCCTGCCGCCCGATGCCGGAGTTGCCGCCGGTGACGATGGCCACACGGCCGCATAAATCCACAGGTCCCTGCATGTCAAGCTCCTTGAAAGAGGATCTCAAGCTAATGGTATGACGATATGATGTCAATGATCGTTTGTCCTTAGCGAAAGGGGCTTGAAACCCCAACACGCCTACGCGCCCTCTGCCTAGAATGAATTTTTCGTACCACCCCTAACATGAGGAGAGAGCGAGCCATGAAGACTTTTGGATTCAGTAGCAAGCGCCGTGCCGTTCTGGCGGCATCCACCCTGGCCCTGGCGCTGGGCAGCGCGGCCCTGCCCGCCGCAGCGCAGGTGATCACCCTGCATGGCGCCTCACAATTCAATGACGACCACGCTTTCACCAAAACCATGGCGAAGTTCGAGGAGCTGGTCAAGAAATATTACGGCAAGCCGATCAACTTCGTGCTGCACAAGAACAGCGAACTTGGCCTCGAAAAAGACTATTTCGCCTACATGAACCAGGGCAAGGCGGTGGACTACGCGGTGGTGTCGCCGGCGCACATGTCCACCTTCTCCAAGGCGGCGCCCTTCATTGATGCGCCTTTCCTGTTCCGGGACATCGATCACTGGAACAAGGTGCTCGATTCCGAGATCCTCAAGCCGATTGCCGACGAAGTCGCGCAAAAGGCCGAGGTGATGCTGATCGGCTACGCGGGCGGCGGCACGCGCAACATCTTCGTCAACAAGCCGGTGCGCAACCTGACCGAAATGCGGGGCCTGAAGGTGCGCGTGCAGGGTGCGCCGATCTGGAGCAAGACCTTTGCCGCCATCGGCATGTCGCCCACGGTGATCGCCTATAACGAGGTCTACAACGCGATCCAGAACGGCGTAATTGCCGCCGGCGAGAATGAGGCTGCCGGCGTCGAGCAGATGAAGTTCTTCGAGGTTGCGCCCAACCTGAGCATGACCCAGCACGCCATCACCGTGCGGCCGCTGTGCTTCTCCAAGAAGACCTTCGACAAGCTACCCGCCGACCTGCAGGCCGCCATCGTCAAGGCCGGCAAGGAGGCCGGCGTCCATGGCCGCCAGATCGAGTCCTCCGAGGACACGGCCAAGCTCGAAGCCCTGGAGAAGGCCGGCAAGCTCAAACGCATCCCGTTTGCCGACCGCGCCCGCATGCAGAGCCTGGCCGAGCCGGTGATGTCCGATTACGCCAAGGAAATCGGCGCCGAGGCGATGCACGCCAAGATTGTCGCCATCAAATAAGCCCCCTCCGACTAAAGATATGGAATGCGTTTGAAAGCAAAAATGCGTCGCGCCCTGCTGCTGTTGCCGGCACTGGGTGCAGTGGGGTGGCTGCTGGCCGCGCCCGGCGTGGCCCATGCCGCTTATCCCGATAAACCGATTCGCATGATCGTGCCCTACCCGCCGGGTGGGGCGACCGACGTGATCGGGCGCGTGATGGCGCAGCGCCTGTCCGTGGTTCTGGGGCAGCAGGTGGTGGTTGACAATCGGGGCGGCGCGGGCGGCAACCTGGGGGCCGATGCGGTGGCCAAGGCGACGCCCGACGGCTACACCATCCTGATGGGGGCGATGACTTCGCACGCCATCATGGCTACGCTGGAGCGGTCCACCATCAAGTACAACTTCGAGAAGGACTTGGTGCCGGTGTCCATCGTCGGCTCAGTGCCGCTGGTGTTCGTGGTCAACCCGTCCGTGCCGGTCACCACGCTCAAGGAGTTGATCGCGCATGCCAAGGCCAATCCGGGCAAGCTCAGTTTTGCCTCGTCAGGCGCGGGCGCGCCGCAGCGCATGGGCGGCGAGCTGTTCAAGCGCGTCGCCGGCCTGGACATGCTGCACATTCCCTACAAGGGCAGCGGCCCGGCCATGACCGACCTGATGGGAGGCCATGTGCTGACCATGGTGGAAACCGTGCCGGCGGCCCTGCCCCACATCAAGGCCGGCAAGATCCGGGCGCTGGCCGTCACCACGCCGCAGCGCATCTCCATGCTGCCCGAGGTCCCGACCGCGGCCGAGGCCGGGCTGCCCGGTTTCGATGTCAGCTCCTTGTTCGGCATCCTGGTGCCGACGGGCACGCCGCAACCCATCATCGCCCGACTCAATGCCGAGATCACCAAGGTGCTGTCCATGCCCGAGGTCAAGCAGGAGTTGCTGCAGCAGGGCGCCTACACGGTGACCAGCACGCCCGAGCAGGCGCAGGCACGGGTGCACCAGGAGATCACGATGTGGGCCAAGGTGATCCGGGAGGCCGACATCAAGCCGGACTGATCATGCGCCAGCGGCAAGCGGGGGACAGGCTCCGCCCGGTTCTTCTCCGGCCGGCCCCTGGGCCGGCATTTCCCAGGCAACTGACATGAAAAAAATACTGGACTTCTATCACCAGCTCCTGACCTGGCTGCTGGTGGCGACGGTGGCAATTTTGATCGTCCCGGTCACGATGCAAATGATTTCGCGCTTTACTGACCTCATTCCGCCTTACATCTGGACCGAGGAGCTGTCGCGCTTTCTGCTGATCTGGATGATCATGCTTGGCGCGATGATCGGCGTGCGCGAAGGCACGCATTTCGATGTCGATGTCTGGCCTGTCCTGTCCCCGAAGGCCAATGCCTTGCTGCGCATCGTGTCGCAGTGCTTCGTGCTTGTTTTTGCCCTGGTGTTCGTGATCTGGGGCATTGAGTTCGTGCGCTTCGGCTGGAACCAGCAATCCGAGCTGGCCGAATTGCCCATGACCTACATCTTCATCGCCTGGCCGCTGACGGGACTGACCTGGCTGGTCTTCCTCGGGGAGTCTTTCCGAGCCAACCTGCGCCTCTATTTTTACAAGGACATCGCATGACTGAGGTCGCCTTCACTCCCGCCATGGCCGCTTTGGTTCTGTTCGGCACCTTTTTTGCGCTGCTGATCGTGCGGGTGCCGGTGGCCTTCGCGCTCGGACTGGCTTGCCTGCCGCCCCTGCTTTTCGAGGATCGCCTGTCGCCCCTGGTGCTGTTCAATGAGGGCTTCAAGGCCTACAACTCCTTCATCCTGCTGGCGGTTCCCTTCTTCCTGCTGACCGCCAACCTGATGAGCATCGGCGGCGTGACCGACCGGCTGGTGCGGCTGTCGCGCACCATGGTGGGCAGCATGCCGGGTGCCCTGGCGCAGATCAACGTGGTGCTGTCGGTGTTCTTCGCCGGCATCTCCGGTTCCTCCACCGCCGACGCTGCCAGCCAGGGCAAGCTCTTCATCGAGGCCCAGGTCAAGGAGGGGTACGACAAGTCTTTCTCGGTCGCCATCACGGCGGTGTCGGCCGTGCTGGGCGTGATCATCCCGCCTTCGATCCTGATGGTGGTGTGGGGCGGCGTGATTTCGACCTCCATCGGCGCGCTCTACCTCGCTGGCATCGTGCCCGGCCTGCTGATTGCCCTGGCCCAGATGGCGACGGTGCATGTTTACGCGAAACGCCGCAAGTACCCGGTCTACCCGCGTGCCACGCTCAAGGAGTTTGTTGCCGCGGGCTTTGAGTCGATCCCTGCCCTGATGACACCGTTCATCATTGTGGGTGGCATCCTGCTGGGCTGGTTCACGGCCACCGAGTCCGCCGCAGTGGCCGTGATCTATGCTGCCGTGCTGTCGATCTTCTTCTACCGGGAGATGGACCACAAACACCTTTACAGCGCACTGACGGACACCGGCAAGCTCGCGGCCATTACCTTGTTCTGCATCGGCACGGCCTCGGCTTTCGGCTGGATGCTGGCCTACTACAAGATCCCGCAGACCCTGCTGGCCAACGTTACCACCTGGGGGCTGGACATCACCGGTGTGGGCCTGCTGATCGCTGCGGTGTTTCTGGTCGCCGGCACCTTCCTCGATGCGATTCCGGCCATCATCATCATCGGCACCACGCTGGCGCCACTGGCGGCCTCGGTGGACATGCACCCAATCCAGTTCGCCATCATCGGTATCGTCTCGCTGGCCTTTGGCCTGGTCACACCGCCCTATGGGCTTTGTCTGTTAATCTCCTGCGCCGTCGCCAAGGTGCGACTGACCTATGCGCTCAAGGACACGATGATCATGCTGATGCCCATGCTGCTGGTGTTGCTGGGGTTGATCCTCTGGCCGGAGATTGTGCTGGTGCTACCGAAACTGATTTCACCGGAGCTGGTCAAGTAAGGGGGACTGTGGCGCAGCGGGAACCCCCCGGAGGGAAAAAGCGCCGCGGGCATGGCTTGCGGCGAGCCTCCGCCGAGCGCCAGGGTCTCCTCACGGCATTTCGCGTGCGCATCGGTATCGGTGTGGAGAATGACATCGGTGAAAACGGTCAAAGGGGGCCCCGATGCGAAGGGGCAAAAATTTGTCTCATCACGCCAATGCTCTGTCAAAAGCAAGCTGCACCTTTATGGACTGGCGTTTGTCGCCCGCCAGCCGGAAGGCGTCGCCGGCCTGGCCGACATCGACAATATCGGAGATCACGGGCCGCCCGTCGATCAGCCGCTGGTTCAGAAAAGCCACCGCCACCGCAAACTCGGCATGAAAACGGAAGGTGCCGCGCAGGTCGATCTCCTTGCCCACCAGCGTGTTCAGCGGCATGGCGATGTTGCCGCCCAGGCCGATGGCGACAATCACGCCCCGGGGCGCAATGACATCGAGTCCGCCGATCAGGGCTTTCTCGCTGCCGGAGGCCTCGAACATCACGTCGAAGCAACCCTTGTTGGTGGCAAATGGTGCCAGGCCGTCGGGGTCTTGCGCCAGGTTGATGGCTTGGTCTGCGCCCATCTTGAGAGCGCAGGCCAGCGGCAGATCAGCAATGTCGGCCGCCACGATCTGCGCCGCACCGGCGCGCCGCAAACCGGCGATCAGCAATGCGCCGATCGGGCCGCAACCGGTGACCAGCACCCGCTTGCCAAACACTGACCCGGCGCGCGCGATGGCGTGCAGGCCGACCGCCAGCGGCTCGGCCAGCGCGGCCTGCGACAGCGGCAGGTCATCGGCCACCGCGTATGCCTGCGCGGCATCAATCACCAGGGTGTCGCGAAAAGCGCCCTGCACATGGGGAAAACGCATGGCGCTGCCGTAAAACCGCATGTCCATGCAATGGTTGTGCAGCCCTTGTTGGCAGTAGCGGCAGATGCCGCAAGGCCGCGACGGCGAGATCGCGACGCGCTGGCCGACGGGAAAACCGGTCACCTCGCTGCCCCGCGCATCCACCACGCCGGACACCTCGTGGCCCAGCACCAGTGGTTCCCTGATGCGCACCGTGCCAAACCCGCCGTGCTGAAAATAATGCAGGTCCGACCCGCAGATGCCACCGAACGTAATGCGTACCCGCAGCTGTTGCGGCCCCATCGCCTCGGCAGCGACGGTATCAAGACGCAGATCCAGCGGGGCATGACAGACCAGTGCGCGCATGACTTTCTCCGGGTAAGAAATGGGGCGGCTCACAGGGTGGCCGTCACCCCGCCATCAACATAAAGAATATGCCCATTGACAAAACTCGACGCTTCGCTGGCCAGGAACACCGCCGCGCCTGCGAGCTCGGCCACTTCACCCCAGCGCCGGCTCGGTGTGCGGCCCGTCAGCCAGGCGCTGAACTGCGCGTCGGCAACGAGTTTTTCCGTCAGCTCGGTCTTGAAATAGCCAGGGCCCAGCCCATTGACCTGCAGGCCGTGCGGGCCCCAGTCGATGGCCATGCCCTTGGTCAGCATCTTCACCGCCCCCTTGCTAGCCATGTAGGGCGCAATGTTGGGCCGGCCCAGCTCGCTTTGGACCGAGCAGATGTTGATGATCTTGCCGCGCCGGCGCGGAATCATTTTCCGCGCAACGGCCTGCCCCACCAGAAAAACACTGTCGACATTGGTGCGCATGAGTTCATGCCAGTCGTCGGCAGGAAAATCTTCCAGAGGCATGCGCCGCTGCATGCCGGCGTTGTTGACCAGGATGTCGATGGCGCCTATTGCTGCTTCGATATCTTCCACCGCCGCCTGGACGTCCGCCGCCTGCGTGACGTCAAAAGCACGGGTATGCACCTGAAGGCCCTCGCTGCGCAAAACAGCGGCTGCGCTTTCGAGTTTTCTGCTGTCCCGGCCATTGAGCACCAGCGCGGCACCCGCCTCACCCAGCCCGCGCGCCAGCGCAAAACCGATGCCACTTGAGGAACCGGTGACGAGCGCCAGCCTGCCGTCGAGCCTGAAGGGATGTGCGGGCATGGGCGGGTCAGAGCCTGTGAATAAATCGTCGAGAAAACCCGAACGCTCAGCACCATTCCGGCACCGGACTGAGCAACGGCTGGCCCGCAAAATGAGCCTGCAGGTTCGCCGCAGCGAGATCGGCCATGGCCTGCCGCGTTTGCCGCGTAGCGCTGCCGATATGCGGCGTCAGCACCACGTTGTCCATGGACCACAGGGCTTCGGGCACGTGGGGTTCCTTGTCAAACACATCAAGGCCGGCACCGGCGATCAGGCCTTGCTGCAGCGCATGAATCAGCGCCGCCTCATCGACCACCGAGCCGCGCGCCACATTGATCAGGTAACCCACGGGGCCAAGCGCCTGCAGCACATCGGCATTGATCAGGTGGCGTGTGCCGTCGCCACCCGGCGTGATGACGATCAGAAAGTCAACCTGCGCCGCC
>Ga0105047_10003172_pt1 | contig 29054 bp, 28 predicted proteins | sample MAT04_FD_78384 | JGI IMG/M metagenome (GOLD analysis project Ga0105047, IMG submission 78384) | Freshwater microbial communities from Lake Fryxell liftoff mats and glacier meltwater in Antarctica - MAT-04 (megahit assembly) | ecosystem: Environmental > Aquatic > Freshwater > Ice > Liftoff... | reverse complement strand
GTGCCGGAGGTCGATCAGAAGCTCCGCCTCGAGGGAGGGCTTCGGCAGGAGGTCATCGATGGGTTGCGGGCGAGGGTTGGCCCGGCGATGTGGCTCTACAACTTTGCCGTGCCCTTGTGGGAGTCCACGAACCTCAGCCACACGGATCTTCTGCGAGCCACCCGCCCCGGGCTCGTGTATCCCCACGATGGGCTCGTCGCCCAACTCCGCTTGGAGCATGAAATCGGGGACGACCCGCTCTTCGATGCCCGGTCGTCAGACGAGTTGTACCGCTGGTCGATGGAGATCGCCATGGCGTCGTCCGGATGGGACAGGCCGGTGGCGTTGCCGCAATGATGGGCGGGTGATGCCCGCCGGTCCACCGTTGCTTCCCGACCCAGGCGGTGTGCCCCCAACGGCCGGAGGAACCGGCACCCTCGCTCCGGTCGTGCTGCAGCGGGGAACGGCGCAACTGGCGGCCGAGGCGCTCATCCCCGTTGCCGTGATCGCGCTGGTTCCCTTCGGGATCGTGGTGGCGGCCAGGGACGGAGTCGACCTTACCGACGGGTTGCTCACCAACATCCTGTTCGGGTACCTCGTGGCCAGCGTGTTGTCGTTGTTGTGGGTCGGCCGCGAACGGGTCGAGCTCACGGCCGCGGGCATCAGAATCGTGCGGCGGGTGGGCTCCACCGAGTTGGCGTGGTGGGAGATCCGAGGGGTGACGGTGCGACGACACTTCGGTCAAAGCTTCATCCAACTCGCCGGGCCTGATGGAGACGCCCAAGTGTTCGCGCCGAACTCGGGTGTGGCGTTCTTCAAGGACCGCGCATTCGAAAGCAAGGTCGCCACCATCGAATCGTGGTGGCGCACCAATCGCAGCCACATCCCATCTTTGGGCATCCGTCCCCATCCCAACAGCCCGTTCTGAACCCGGTCGGGCGCTTCGTTTCAGAGGTGGCCGCGGTAGCCTCCCGAGATGGAGAATTCCCCCGCTGATCCCGAGAAGCTGCTCACATTGTGGAATGAGTGGGAGCGCGGTGAGGTGACCCCCGGACGCATGGTCGCCAACCTCAAGACTCACGGCCTGCCCGACATCCTCGAGCGCCTGGTGCAGGAGAAGAAGGCCTCGGAGGGTTGAGTTCGGGCGGACGCCGTCGCGGCGGGGATCAGGTGATCCCCCGGCCCTCCGATGCTCGTCCGGGAGGCCCGGCACCTTGGTCACACCTTTTGGGGGAAGATCGGCGTCTGACGCTTCCCGTGTTGCGGGCTCGGCTCGCGGCCGCGCCGCCGCCGCGACCATCGCCGCTCGAAGGGACCGGAGCCCGTGGTTCAGCAGTGCTCGCGCCGGTGTACGAGGACGAGCAGGGGGAGTTGCACATCGTGCTGACCCGCCGGGCATCGCACCTGCGGAGCCACAGCGGTGAAGTCAGCTTCCCCGGTGGCGGGCAGGACGAGGGCGAAACCTTTCTCGAGACGGCATTGCGGGAAGCGTTCGAGGAGATCGACCTCACCGATCCAGTGGAAGTGATCGGCGAGCTCGACCACTTGCAGACGGTGACCAGTCGTGGGTTCATCGTGCCGTTCGTGGGCCTCTTGCCCGGGCGCCCCGACCTCCTCGCCAGCCCTCAGGAGGTGGCGCACATCCTGCACGTTCCCCTTTCGGAACTGTTGCTCGACGAGGTCTATAGGGAAGAGCGGTGGCGGATGCCGCCAGTTGAGCGGCCGTTGTACTTCTTTGAACTGCACGGCGACACCGTGTGGGGGGCCACCGGGTTCATGCTCCACAACCTGCTCGCGCTGCTCACCGACACCTACACGCGCTGATACCTATCTCTTGCCGCCCGCTTCCCACCAGGTGGATCGGGGCCTGGGGTGGCTGGGGCTCGTCAGGGAGCAAACGCTCGAAGCATGAGGAACATCAAGGTGATAGAACCGAACAGCAAGGTGCCGAACGAGATGAGGAGCGTTCGCGTTTGGGAGGACACGTCACGGTGGATGCGCTCCGCGAGCTCCTGACGAATCGTGGCTGACTCGGCCTGCAGGTCGGCGCGTAGCACCGCAATCTCTTTGGTGTGTTCGGTGAGGTCGGTGCGGAGGTCGGCGAATTGGCCGGTGGTTTCGGTGCGGAGGTCGGCGATCTGCCCGGTGAACTGGCTGGTGAGGTCGGTGCGAAGGTCGGCGAATTGGCCGGTGGTTTCGGTGCGGAGGTCGGCGATCTGCCCGGTGAGGTCGGCCCGTAGCTCAACGAGTGCGATCTTCACGTCGTTCAGGTCGGAGCGGACCGCCCGGCTTTCGCTGCGTACCTCGTGGACGTCATGGCGAAGGTCGAACGTGGTCGAGCGCAGAAAACCGATGCTGTCGTCAAGCCTCGAGATCTCAGACGCGGTGGTGGACGCGAACAGGCCGACGTCTGCCCGGAGCGACTGGAGGTCGTCTCGGACGAACTGCACCTCGTGGCGGAGCAGGCTCACACTCTCCGCGAGAGACTCCGTTTCTGGCTTCAACACGACCTCCCTCCACGAAAAATCAGGGAACGCGTCGGCGACGGTAGAAGCTGCGCGTGCCCCCAGTATGCCTCGCAGTTGTTCGAGTAGACGGGTGCGTTCGGAATCAGACATGGCAACGTTCCTGTTGGCGGTGAACCGGCAGGCGACATGAGCCGCCATGGAGACGCACAGGAGTGCGCGAAGGGTCGCGAACGACGTTGGGTCGACCCTACCCAGGGGGTATGACAGGTACACGTCCGCCCGTGAACACGTTGTGTCGATGGGAAGTATCGGCGAGGCGGGGGCGCCGCCGCCAAGGACGCGGGCCGTCGACACTCGAGTTCTTTTCGGGCGGGCCTTTGTTCCACGTGCGGCCGGGGGTACGGTCGGCGCCATGGTCGCCCGTGATGAACCGTCTTCCGTCACCACAGCCGCCGAGGTTGATCCGAAACGTTTCGCCGTGCACCGCTTTGTGGTGCCCGAGGCCGGGCACCGGATTGCCTACGTTCGGGAAAACATGGGAGGTGTCCCGCTTCTGCTCGTCCACGGGTGGCCGGAGACGAAGCGGATCTTCTGGAGGGTGATCGAGGCTCTGGCTGCCGCCGGATTCGACGTGATCGTGCCCGACCTACGGGGCTTTGGTGACAGCGAGCGAGCACCCGACGGCCGCCATGATGTGGTGGGATGCGCCAACGACCTGATCGCCTTGCTCGACCACCTCGGGATCGGTCGCGCGGTTCTCGCCGGGGGCGACCTCGGAGGTCCCGTGGTCCAGCATCTCGCCGGGGCCGATCCCGGCCGCTTCGACCGGATGGTGTTGTTCAATGCCCCGTTGCCCATGGACCCGGCGCTCATGCCGGGCCTGTCGCTCGGCACGCCCGGAACGTACGACTACTTCCTACGGCAAGGCACCGATGCCGATGCGCTGGCGGCGGAGCTTCGATCTCCGGAACAACGACAGCGGTATGTGTCGACCTTCTACAGCTCGCGACTTTGGGCGCACCCGGGGGCGTTCGATCAGGCCGCCGTGGCTTTTCACGCTGAGCCGTTCGGCGATGCCGACCAGTTGCGGGCCAGTTTTGGCGCGTATGAAAGCGTGTTCGACCCATCCCTGCGGTCGGGTGAGACGCAGTGGGGAATCGGGCTGCCGATAGAGACCCTGATCTTGTTCGGCCCGTCCGACCATGTCATTGGGCCGCACTTCGATCAGATCGCCGAGATCGTGTTCCCGAACCACGTGGGCCCGTTCCGACTCCGCGACTGCGGGCACTTCGTACCCTGGGAGGCGTCCGACATTTTCGTCAACGCGACCACGTCGTTCTGCCGGGACTTGCTGCACCCCTGATCGACTCGTTGGGCGGGAAGTCGTTGGGGCTATCGAATCGTCGTGTTTCGAAGCGCGCACTGGTGCATGGTCCCCGTGATGACGCCCGGCGGGCGATTCGGTGGCTGTCCGGCGAGCGCCGGCAGCTCGTGGGTCAACGCCGTTGTCTCGTCGTCGGTCACCAACCCCCGAGCGATGGCGGGCGGAGCCCAGGCGCCGAGGTTCAACGCAAACATTCGGGCGACCTCTCGGGGTCGCGGCCGGACGGTGATGGTGTTTGTGGTACCGGGGTGCCGGGGTGCCGCGCTGTGAGTACCTTGCCGGCGAGCACCTCCACCCCGTCGGAGGCCAGCAACCGAGTGACGAGTTCGAGGTAGCGCGCGTAGGCAGGGATGTCGGTCTCGAAGGCGCCTACCTCCCAAGGAGCAGCACGCCCCCCGGGGCAAGGTTCGTGTGCCAACGCAGGATCACCTCGTCCGGATCGGGGAGGTGGACGAGCAGGAACCTGGCGTACACCCGGTCGGGAGGCCGGGTGGGATACGACCCGGCGCTCGCGTCATGGGCGATAAACGCACAGGCCCGTGCCTTGTGCCGGGCGCGGTGGAGATAGTCCAACGAGCGGTCGATCCCCACTGTCGCGGCGCCGGTGCGGTTCGCCACCATGGCGGTGGTGAACCCCGGACCGCAACCGAGATCGAGTGCGAGTCTCGGCGTGCGCGTCGCATGGCGGGCAAGGAACCCGCCGCTTCGGGGCTCGAACAACGTGGCGAGAAGGTGCAGCCGTTCGGCGGCCACGGCGCCATCGCCGAATCGGTACGGAGTTCCTATGGGTCGGTTTGGCGCCGCGCTCGAGAGCGGTCGAAGCGAAAATCGGCGGACGAGGACCGTGTGCATGGGATCCAGGCCTGCCGGGGGTACGGTGACCGCATGCCCAAGGTGATCTTCGAGGCCGATACCCATCCCGAGCTGGTGGCCCAGGTGAAACGTTGGTTGGCGTCGCTCAACGCCGATGACGACGGCACCATCACTGTCACCGAGGCCATCTCGCAGGGAGCGGAGCTGACGAAAGACGCCCTCCGGATCATCGCTGGTTCTGCCCCGAAACCGATCGCTCAGAATGAGGTCGTCCGAGCCCTCACCGACATGGGCTACAAGGCCACCGATGCCACCAAGGAACGGTTGGTCGAGGGTCTGGGCAGCGTGGAGCAACTCACGGGCGGCAGCGTGCTCAAACAAGTGAGTGAGCGCGGCCGGAGCGCCGTTTACGAGATGAACGTCACCATCGCCAAACAGATCCTGAAGCAACTCCACGGTCAGTAGCCGCGCCGCCGTGGCCGCGCCGTGAGTGTGACGGGCCACGGGGCATCGTTCGGCGAACGGATGGCGGCCGCACGCGTCGTGAGTAGACTCTCGTCTTTGCGGGCCGAGCAAGGAGTGCCGCCAGTGGCCGAGATCGAGATCGGACTTGGGAAGTCGGGCCGTCGTGCCTACGGCTTCGACGACATTGCCATCGTCCCCAGTCGGCGCACCCGCGACCCGGAGGATGTCGATATCCGCTGGGAGATCGACGCCTTCGAGTTTCAACTGCCGTTGATGGCAGCGGCGATGGATGGCGTGGTCAGCCCCGCCACGGCCATCGAGATTGGCAAACTCGGTGGTGTGGGTGTGCTCAACCTCGAGGGCGTGTGGACCCGCTACGAGGACCCCGACACCCTGCTCGAAGAGATCGCCACGCTCTCGCCCGAGAAAGCCACGCTGCGGATGCAGCAGATCTACCAGGAGCCGGTCAAGGTCGAACTGGTGGGGCAGCGGATTCGTGAGATCAACGCCGCCGGTGTGGTGTCGTGCGCATCGGTCACTCCGCAACGCACCCAGTCCTTCATCAAGGAGATCGTCGATGCCGAACTCGACCTCCTGGTGATCCAGGGCACGGTGGTGTCGGCCGAGCATGTCTCCAAAACGGTCGAACCGCTGAACCTCAAGCAGTTCATTCGCGAACTCGACATGCCCGTGATCGTGGGGGGATGCGCCAGCTACCAGGCGGCCCTCCATCTCATGCGAACCGGAGCCGCGGGAATCCTCGTGGGTGTCGGCCCAGGCCACGCCTGCACCACTCGTGGTGTGCTCGGCATCGGCGTACCTCAAGCCACTGCCATCGCCGACGCCCGGGCTGCCCGTATGCGTCATCTCGACGAGACCGGCGTGTACGTCCACGTGATCGCCGACGGCGGGATGGGCACGGGTGGCGACATCGCCAAGGCGATTGTGTGTGGCGCTGACGCGGTCATGATCGGCTCGCCGCTCGCCGCCGCCCACGAGGCGCCTGGGCACGGCTACCACTGGGGGATGGCCACCTTCCACCCCACGCTTCCCCGTGGCGCTCGTGTACAAACCGATCCGCGTGGCTCCCTGCGCGAGATTCTCGTGGGCCCCGCCCACGAGAACGATGGCCGACTCAACCTGTTCGGGGCCCTCCGCACCTCGATGGCCACGTGCGGCTACGAAACCCTCAAAGAGTTCCAGAAGGCCGAGGTGATGGTTGCTCCCGCATTGCTCACGGAAGGCAAGAGCCTCCAGCGCGACCAACGCGTCGGGATGGGCCACTGACCCTCCCCGCGGGGAGCGGGCCACCATGACGGTCACTCGCACCTACTTCATGCTCGACGTCGCCGATATGACGCGAGCGGTCGACTTCTACCGCAAGGTGTTGGGGCCGGTCGTGATCCGACACGAATCAGAGTCGTGGAGCGAGCTCAAAGTGGGCGAGACGACGGTGGCGCTGCACGCGTCAACCACGCCCACTCCCAAAGTGACCGCCCTGGCCATAGAGGTAGAAGACCTCCGAGCGTGTTACGACGCTGTGCTCCGCCACGGAGGTCAGGTGCTCGTCGGCCCGATCACCGAGCCGAATGGTCATCTGAGCTATGAGGTGGCCGACACCGAAGGCAACACTTTTACGCTCGCCAGCGCGATCCCACTCCCCCCGATCGCCCCCGCTCCGGACGCCCTCGGCTGACCGCCCACCATCTCCGCCAAACCCCCATCCGAGACCCCCAACCCACCCCCACCCCCCCCGAACCCTTTCGTGACCCCCCTATGACCGAGCAGAACACCCCTTACGACAGCGTTCTCGTCGTCGATTTCGGCGCGCAGTACGCCCAGCTCATCGCCCGTCGCGTTCGTGAAGCGCACGTCTATAGCGAGATCGTGCCGCACACCATCACCGCGGCGGAGATCGTCGCACGTAATCCCGCGGGAGTGATTTTCAGCGGGGGTCCGGCGTCGGTTCATGTGGCGGGGGCACCGCGCATCGACCCAGCGATCTACACCAGCGGCGTGCCCATTCTCGGGATCTGTTACGGCGCCCAGCTTGTCGCCCTCCAGCTGGGCGGCGAAGTGAGCAAGCTTGATCGCGGCGAGTACGGCAAGACCGACCTCACCGTGTCCGCCGATGGCGGGGTGCTCTTCGACCGCGACCTCCCGCGCGACCAGATCGTGTGGATGAGCCATTTCGACTCCATCACGCGTGCTCCGGATGGGTTCACTGTCACCGCTACGACCGACCACGTGCCGGCGGCGGCCTTCGAAGACGCGGCCCGCAAGATTCATGCGGTGCAGTTCCATCCCGAGGTTGGCCATACCCCTCAAGGTCAAGCGATCCTGGAGCGATTTCTGTACGACGCCTGCGGCTGCGAGCCAACGTGGACAATGACGTCCATCATCGAGACGTCCGTCGCCGCCATCCGCGAACAGGTAGGCACAGGCCGAGCGATCTGCGGGCTTTCCGGTGGCGTCGATTCTGCGGTGGCTGCGGCGCTGGTCCACCGGGCAATCGGGGCACAGCTCACGTGTGTTTTCGTCGACACCGGCCTGATGCGGTTGGGGGAAGGCGAACAGGTGGTGGAGACGTTCAAACGAAACTTCGGGATCGAGTTGATCCATGCTCGTGCTGCCGATCGATTCTTCGAACGGCTCGCGGGGATCGTGGACCCTGAGGAGAAGCGCAAGACCATCGGCGAGCTTTTCATCCGCGTGTTCGAGGACGCACAGGGTGGGCTCGACGATGCACGCTTTCTGGTCCAAGGCACGTTGTATCCCGACGTCATCGAGTCGGGCACCAAGGATGCCGCCAAGATCAAGAGCCACCACAACGTGGGCGGCCTCCCCGACGACATGGACTTCGAGTTGATCGAACCGCTTCGCAGCCTTTTCAAGGACGAGGTGCGTCGTGTGGGTGAGGAGCTTGGGCTTCCGGCCGAAATCGTGTGGCGTCAACCCTTCCCTGGCCCGGGTCTCGGCGTGCGCATCATCGGTGAAGTCACGCCCGAACGGGTGGCGATCCTGCAGCACGCCGACGCAATCGTTCGCGACGAAATCGCCAAGGCGGGCCTGGAACGCGAGATCTGGCAGGCATTTGCGGTGCTGCCAGACATCAGGAGCGTGGGCGTCATGGGAGACGAGCGAACCTACGCCTATCCCATCATCATTCGGGCCGTCACCTCTGAAGATGCCATGACCGCCGACTGGGCCCGGCTGCCGTACGACCTCCTCGAGCGCATGAGCAATCGCATCATCAACGAGGTTGATGGCGTCAATCGTGTGGTCTACGACATCACGTCGAAGCCACCCGGCACGATCGAGTGGGAGTAGTCCCGTCCTGACCGACATCGCGGGGACGCCCGCGCGGGGCATCCCGTTTCGGTACCATCGCTCCAACGGCCGATGCCCCTCGATCGAACGCAGCCCCTCATCCCGATGATCCGGAGGTCCATGGCGGTGGACAACCATTCCCCACACGACGAACTTCTTGGCGAATCCGGGGTGGCCGGAGCGGTGGCCACCGTTGCGGGCACGATCATGGACATGGAAGATGGCGTGGCGCGAATTCTCATCGGTCCCCGTGACGAGGAGTGGTGGTTCCCGACCACCATGCTTCCCCTCCACGTGCGCGCCGGTGACGCACTCGACTTCGCGTCGGAAGGTGGCCGCTACTTGGTGATCGGCGCATCGATGACCGACGACGACGCACGTAGCAGATCGATCGAGGACCGGCTCTCCCGGCCGCTCAGTGCGAAGAAGACCGAGCAGGTGGATGCCCGAGCGCTGCGCCGACAACTACGCGGGTAGTCCGCCGACACCCGTCGGATTCGGGAAGCACTCGTGTTGTGACCGGGCCGGATCAGGAGCCGTGCAGGGCGGCGACCACAGGGGCCATGGCCTCGAAAGCGTCGGCGCTGATCGTGATGTAAGAGATGCCCCATCGTTCCCGCCGTTCGAGAAGCGTTTCGATGATCGCTGGTACCGGGCCGGCGAGCGCGTGCGGTGACGCCAAAGCTTGGGCAGGGGAGAGTCCCAGCACGGGTCCCAGCACCTCGGCCAACCCGTGTGGGTCGTCGGTCACCGCCGCGATGTGGATACGTGACTGCAGGGTCAGTTGTTCGAATCGATCGCCGGCCGCCTCACGGATCCATCCGAGCTTCACATCGGTCGATTCCGCCGTGGCGGTGGGGCCCGACTTTTCATCGATCGTGCCGGCCCACATCTTGATGTTGAGCCCGATGATGTCGGCCTCCCGGGCCGCCAACGTGAGCATGCGTTTCCCGCCGCCGCCGATGAACACGGGCGGGAAACGTTGGGTCGGCTTGGGGGTGCCTTCGAGGTCGGTGATCGTGTAGTGGTTCCCGGAGAACGAGTACGGCCCGTCGGCCCACAAGCCTCGAACGATGGCGAGGGCCTCGGCCATGCGGTCGATCCGTTGACCCGGCGGGTCGAACGGCACCCCGGTCGTGGTGTAGTCCGATGTCTGCCACCCAGCGCCGATGCCGAATTCGAATCGTCCCTCGGTGAGGACATCAAGCGACGCGGCTTCCTTCGCCAACATCACCGGGTGATGGAAGTCATTGGCGTAGACCACCGATCCCACTCGAATCGACGATGTGGCGTCGGCTGCTGCGAGAATCGCCGGTGTTGTAGCGAACTGATCGCGCACATGGTCGGCCACGGTGAGTACGTCGTAGCCGAGGTCCTCCACCTGCTTTGCGCGCTCTCGCCATCCCGCGCGGGTGAGGGCTCCCGAGAGTTGCACGCCGAAGCGGAAGGGCTTGACGGAGGGGAGGTTGGCCGGGCTCATGCAGGGCGAGTGTGCCGTAGTGTCGCGGCCGTGAGCAAAGAGAAGCGAAACCTGTTGCACGATTTCGAGTCCACCTCCTTCACCCACCACGACACGACACGCGAAGTGTTCCGCCTCGGCGATGGCCCAGCAGTGATTGTGATGGAGGAGATGCCGGGCATCACGCCCAAGGTGATCGAATTCGCTCGGCGAGTGGCGGGCATCGGGTGCACCGCGGTCATCCCGCACCTGTTCGGCGATCCGGGTCGGAGCCCGTGGACCAATCCTGCGAAACGTCGTCCTGACGCGGCGTACCTATTTTCGTCGATCGGGCCGGCGTGTGTGGCCAAGGAGTTCACGGCGTTCGCCACCGGCCAGACATCTCCCGTGATCGACTGGTTGCGAGCGCTCTCTCGGCACGAGTTCGAGCAATGCGGCGGGAAGGGCGTAGGCGCCGTCGGCATGTGTTTCACCGGAGGATTCGCCCTGGGGATGATGGTCGACGATCACCTCATGGCCCCGGTGTTGAGCCAGCCGTCGTTGCCGATCGCGGTGAAAGGCGCCAGGTCCAGATCGTCGGTGCATCTCTCCCCCGCGGATCTCGAACGGGTGAAGGAACGTGCCGCCGCAGGTGTGTGCGTGCTCGGCCTGCGATTCACCGGCGACCGTCTGTCTCCGCCGGAGCGTTTCGCCACCCTTCGGCGCGAGCTCGGCGACGCGTTCATCGGCGTGGAGATCGATTCGTCGAAGGGCAACGCCCATGGCGTGCGGCGCACGGCGCATTCCGTGCTCACCGAGGACCTCGTCGACGAGCCAGGGCACCCCACCCACGATGCCCTCAACCAGGTGCTCGACTTTTTCCGGGATCGTCTAATTCCCTGAGCCGGTGAGTACGGCCGGGCCCGCACGCGGCGGCCCGAAGTTGGCTTTCAACGCGAGAGTGCCGGGTTGGCGCACTAGCCAACAAGTCGAAGCCGCGCCCCGGGCTCGGGCGGGGCTTCCGCCTCGTCCGTGGAGTTGTCGAGCGCTGGCACCACGCGGAGCTGGTGCTCGTCGCTGGCGTCGAGCCCCCCGAGTCGGATGAGAAGTGCCACGACCGCACCGACGGCATCCGGTTCGACCATCGCCTCGAGCCGAACGGCCAGCGCGTTCACCGTGTGCTCGGCGGCCCGATAGCGGGTCGTCACCTGCCGTTCCGTCGTTCCATACGCACGTCGGGTGACCCCGGCGTCGTCAAGGGCGTCGTCAATGATGACCCGCCGACGAGGGTCATACACAGCGATGATCGTGGCGAAGGTGGGGTGCGCCGCCGGAACGACCACCCGTGCCGAATCGGCGGACGTCGTCGGAGAAGGCGTGAGGAACGCGGCCAAATCAGCGGGGCGAGCTGGCTGTGTGGCGATGCGAAGCTGGTCGATATCGAGGCCCGCCGATTCCAGCGCCGGTGACAGCACGAGATGTTGGCCGGCATCGCAGATGGCCTCGACGACGTTCACTGACTTGACCGTGGTGCGAACCGAACCCCGAAAGGTCATCTCGTGTTGCTCGTTCACCCGGGTGAGGCGGCACGACAGGCCCGCCCCCCGGAGCACTCGGAGCACCTCGCTCAGTTCCGCACCACGGCTCGCGATGACCACCCGATGCCAGGCCAACGAATCATCGGCAGGCGGCGCGGCCGCGGCGGGAGGCGCCGCGGTCCCCGACACACCGATCGAGGTCGACATCCCAAACCCGACGACGTCGAGGTTGTCGTCGAGGTCGAGTTCGGGCTCGGCGACGTCGTCGAACAGTGCGGGCCCCGCGTCGGCGATCTGCTGCACGTTCGGCGGCTGCTCGGCCGCGACACCCGAAGGGATCGCCCTGGTGATACCGATCTCGAGCCCTTGCATGCCGTGGCGTTGCAACACGCCTTCCAGCGACACCTGGAACACCGACCGCTCGGCAGGGGTCCAGCTTCGTTTCGGACCCGTTCCCACGGGGGGTTCGATCGTGGTCTCGATTCGGTGGGATCGCACGGAATAGGGGCGCCCGGTTCGTGCATCAGGCGCGGTCCAGTCCATTGCCGACGAAGGCGGTGGCATTTCGGTCGGCGGGTCGTAGCCGATCATTCGGAGGTCGGCGAACAGCGAAGTCGGAGGCGCAACCCCGTCGTACACCACCTCGATCCAGATCGTGGGGCGTCCCGCTCGGGTCGTGAGCGTCAACTCGGCGGTGATCGGTTTGGGCGTGGCCATGGGATGAAGTGTCGTTCCCCTTCATGAACGGCACCTGCGCTCACCGGGAAACGCTCCGTGAGCGTTACCTTTCGCGAACCTGAGTCCGGGGAGCGCATGGCGGTGTCGAAGGCGCCGGCCGGGGACCGTGTCTTGCCGCCGGCGGCGAGATCATCCCTGACCGCAGGTTTCCGATTGGTCCGGGTACGAACGCGGTCTCCGAAAGCGGTGTCGTAGTGGTTGGGTAGGGTGGCCAAGCGATGCCTGCCACCGACGATGCCCCGCCGATCGACCCTTCCGACTACGGCTACGACGAGGCGGCCGACGACCTGGAAGCACCGCGTCACGACGATCTGCTCGACGGGCTGAACCCCTCGCAGCTCGCGGCGGTCACCCATATGGGGGGTCCGTTGCTGGTGGTGGCCGGCGCGGGCTCCGGAAAGACCCGCGTGCTCACCCGACGGATCGCCCATCTGATCAAGCGGGAAGGTGTCTCCCCGTTCGAGATCTTGGCCATCACGTTCACGAATCGAGCCGCGGGGGAGATGAAGGAACGAGTGGGCGCTCTCGTGGGACCGGTCGCGAAAAAGATGTGGGTATCCACCTTCCATTCGGCCTGTGTTCGCATCCTGCGCCGCGACGCACACCTCTTGGGATACCCGTCGAGTTTCACCATCTACGACCAGGCCGACGCCGTCCGACTCACGGGTTACGTGCTGCGCGACCTCAACCTCGACCCCAAGAAGTTCCCGCCACGATCGGTGCACGGCACGATCTCTTCGGCCAAGAACAACGGCCAGACCGTGGACCAGTTCGCGGAACAGGCCACGGTGATCGTGCACCGGAAGATCGCCGACGTCTACCGGGAGTATCAGGCCCGGCTCCGAAAGGCCGGTGCGATGGACTTCGACGACCTTCTCTCCGTCGCCGTCGAAGTGATGCGCACACACCCTGAGGTGCTTTCCCACTATCAGCAGCGTTTTCAACACGTCCTCGTCGACGAGTACCAGGACACGAATCCGGTGCAGAACGAGTTGGTGCTGATGCTCGGGGCCGTGCACCGAAACGTGTGCGTGGTGGGGGACGGCGACCAGTCGGTGTATCGCTTCCGGGGGGCCGACCTTCGCAACATCTTGCAGTTCGAAGAATCCTTCCCCGACGCCACGATTGTCGTGCTGGATCAGAACTACCGGTCCACGCAAACCGTGCTCGACGCCGCCAACGCCGTGATCGTGAACAACCAGGCGCGCAAACACAAGGACCTGTGGACCGAAGCGGGAGCCGGTGAGGCGATCGTTCGGTACGAAGCCGACGACGAGACCGACGAATCGCAGTGGGTGGCACGGCAGATGGCCGACCTCCACGATGCGCACGGTCACGCCTGGGGCGACATGGCGGTCTTCTACCGGACCAACGCCCAGAGCCGGGTGGTGGAAGAGCAACTCTTCCGGTCTGGCGTGCCATACAAGGTGATTGGCGGCACACGGTTCTACGACCGCAAGGAGATCAAGGACGCCATGGCCTACCTGAAGGCGGTGGTGAATCCGGCCGACGAGGTGAGCGTCAAACGAGTGCTCAACGTGCCGAAACGGGGTGTGGGCGATAGTTCCATCGCTCGCATCGATTCCTGGGCGGCGTCCCACGGCATCACGTTCACGCAATCGCTGCGCCACGCGCCCGAAGCCGGTGTCACGGGGAAAGCAGTAAGGGGCATCGAGCAGTTTCTGATCCTGATCGACGGTGTCGCGCCCTACCTCGAGGACGGACCGGCACTGGTGCTCGAGGAATTGATGAAACGGTCGGGTTACGTCCGCGAACTGGAAGCGGAGCACTCTGTGGAATCCGAAGGCCGGCTCGAGAATCTGGCGGAGCTGATCGGCGCCGCGCAGGAGTTCGAGCAGGTCGAGGAGTTCCTCGAACAGGTGAGCTTGGTGGCCGACACCGACCAACTCGACGCCGTTGATTCGCAGGTCGTCCTCATGACCCTTCATTCCGCCAAGGGCCTCGAGTTCCCGATCGTCTTCATCGTGGGGATGGAGGACGGCGTGTTTCCTCACCAACGGTCGCTGGGAGAACCCGCCGAGCTCGAGGAAGAGCGGCGCCTCGCTTATGTGGGGATCACCCGAGCAATGCATCGGTTGCACCTCAGTCATGCCTGGGCTCGCACGCTCTACGGGGGCACGCAGTACAACCCGCCAAGCCGATTCCTGAAGGAGATCCCTGAGGGCCTGGTGAAAGAGGTGAAGGGGTTGCGACGTGGCTCACGTGGCGGCCCCGGATCGGGGTTCGGTTCGTCGTCGAGTTCGGGTTCGACCGATAGCGAGGGACGCCGAGGCCGATCTTTTGGAGGGTTCGACCCCGACGATGACGACCGCAGCCGGGTGGCGTCACACCGCGAACGAGTGGTGGAGCGAGCAATGGCACCGGCCTCACCGCCGTCACAGAGCGGAGCGCACCTGCTCGGGCTTTCGGTCGGCGACGACGTCCGGCACCCCACGTTCGGCGACGGCGTGATCCTTCGAATCGACGGAACCGCCGACAAGGCCGTCGCCCATGTGCGGTTCTCGGGTGGCATCACCAAGCAGTTGCTCATGAGCTGGGCGCCCCTCGAGAAGTTGTAGGCCCCGCCGAGCGTTGGGCGGTATCGGCCTGTCACGCCAGTGGGAACGGTTGCGCTCGTGAGCGTTGCTCCGACGGCCAGAGAGACGACGATCGAATCGTCCCGGGTTTCGGTCCTACCCACCGGCAATGGCAACGTGGAGGGGATGGTCGACGAGCTTCTTCCCACCCTGATCCTGAACCCGGCGTCGGGCCCCGAAACGAACGAGCCGCACCTGCTGGTCGAAGCGGCTAGGTCGGCCGGTGTCCGCGTCGTCGCGCTCGAGGAGGGCGACGATCTCGAGGCCATCGCGTCCGAGGTCGCGCCGACCGCGTCGTTGCTCGGCATGGCTGGTGGCGACGGCTCACTCGGTGTGGTGGCCAAGGAGTGCATCTCTCACGACATCCCGTTCGTTTGCGTCCCGTTTGGTACCCGGAACCATTTCGCGCTCGACCTCGGGCTCGACCGATCCGACCCGGTGGCGGCCCTGGAGGGGTTCACCGCGGGAAACGAGCGACGGGTAGACGTGGGGTGGCTCGGCGATCGGGTGTTTCTCAACAATCTGACGTTCGGCGTCTACGCCGAGGCCGTGCACACGGACGAGTATCGGGAGGGAAGACTTCGCACCGGTCTTCGGGTGACGCGGGAACTGCTCCGTGGCAGTGTCGATGCCGACGCCTTCACCATCGACGATCCCGACGGCAACTCCTACGAATCGCCGTTCGCGTTGCTGATCGCCAACAACCTGTATGGCGACGGTGCCCGACTCGCCGATCTCGGTCGTCGGTCCTCGCTCGATCAGGGTCTCCTCCAAGTGTCGGTGATCGATGCCGATACTGGGTGGGACCTCGCCGGGTTGATCGTCGCGGCGGCGACGCAAGGGGCGCCGGAGGACCACGGCGCCTTTCAACGGTGGACGGCGCCGGCGGTCACCATCTTGTCGACGCAACCGGTGCTGCGGGCGGGCCTTGATGGGGAAGCGGTCAGCCTCGACGTACCCGTTGAGGTGTTGGTCGGACCCCGGGTGCTTCGAGTTGCCATACCCGCCTCGAACGAGGGCTGAGCGGGTAGCCCGACACGGCAAGATCGGTGTCCTGGCCCGGAGGTTTGCACCGCACGAATTCTCCCCATATGCCCGAGGTGTTACGTTCGGCACACTGCCGGGGGTGGCTGTTTGGGCACGTGATCAAAGGGGCGCTATGCGCTGGTTCGCCAACTTCATCCGACGGCATCCGATGGGGCTCGGTGTGGTCCTCGTGCTCGCTGCTGCGGGCGCCTTTGCGGCCCGGGCCGCCGTGCTCGGCACGGGTCCAGCGGGCGTGTCGAACAGCCAGGTGAACTCCCTCGTCCCCGATGCCCCGCGCCTTACCGCCAGTGGCGACGAGCGGGTGTACCGGATCGACGCCAGCCGCTCGTCAGTGGCCTACGAAGTCACCGAGCAATTGATCGGAAAGGACAACACGGCCAAGGGGACGACGAAGGGCGTCGCCGGAGATCTCGCCCTCAACACCGAGGATGCCTCGAAGAGCCGTGTTGGCGAGATCGTGGTCAACGTGGAACAACTCACGTCGGATCAGGAACTGCGCGATCGTCGGATCCGGGTCGAGTTCCTCGAGTCGTCTCGCCACCCGCTGGCTCGTTTCACCACCACCGCGGTCGACGGGTTGCCGTCGAGCATCACCGACGGCACGGCCTATCCCGTCACTCTGCGGGGCGACCTCACGGTGAAGACCACAACCAAGCCGGCCTCGTTGACGGGTACGGCAACCCGCTCGAACGACGAGATCGTGTTGCGGGCGGAATCGATCGTGAGCCTCCGGGACTTCGGCGTGGGACCGATTTCGCTTGCGGGAATGGTGCAGACCAAAGACACGGCCAAACTGCTCTTCGACATCACCGCCGTGCACGAGAGCAAGCCGGTGCCGAGTGGCGTCGCCAAACCGGAACAACTCGCCACGAGCAGTGGTGGCCCGGCTCCCTCCTTCGGCAACGTCGTGCGCCCGATTCTTGAGACCAGTTGTGCTTCGTGCCACAACAAGGGCGGGGTGGGATCGCATGTGTGGAACCTCGAGACGGCCGCTGATGCCACCGCCGTGAAGGGCGGCCTCGCGCTCGTCACGCAAAGCGGCTACATGCCGCCGTGGCCAGCTTCGGAGAAGGGCCTCAAGCTCAAACACGACCGATCGCTGAGCGCCGAGCAGATCAAAGCCATCACCGATTGGTCCAATGCCGGATCGCCGCTCGATGTCGACGCCACCACGCCGATCAAGGCTCCGGCCAAGGCATTGGGCCCGCAGGTCCGACCCGATCGTGAAGTCACGATGTCGGAGGCCTACCAGGGGTCCACTTCGCTCACCAACGATTACCGGTGTTTCATCTTCGACCCCAAGATCACCGAGCCCACGTCGATGACGGGCTTCGACTTCAGGCCCGATCAGGTAGCCAACGTGCACCACGCCGTCGGGACGCTTGTCCCCCTTGCGTCGGTGCCGCAAGCGAAGCAGTCAGATGCCGATGCTCCGGGTGCCGGCTGGCCGTGTTTCGTCGGTACGCGTGGGTCGATTGCGGCCGATGGTGGACGCGGAGGCGGTCAATTCACGGCATGGGCACCCGGGCAGAATCCCACCTTCTTCCCCGACGGCACCGGGCTCCGTCTTGACCCGGGTGATGTCCTCGTCTTCCAGATCCACTACCACTTCCATCACGATGCGCCCCTCGACCGCTCGAGCGTGATTCTCCAGCTCGATGATCGCGACGACCTCGCACCCGTGCTGGTCGACACGTACCTCGGGCCAGCCGAGATCCCCTGTGCCACCTGGGAGAGCGGGCCGCTCTGCGACCGTGACGCCATGCTCGACGATCTGGCGTCCGACTACGGGCCTTCGGTTCGGATGATCGCCAACGGCCTGATGCAGGTGTGCGGCGCCAAGCTGGAAGACTTCGCCGCGATGACCGATGGAAAGGCATCCTCCTTCTGCGAGATGCCGATTGCGCAGGACGCCAACCTCATCAACATGTTCGTTCACGAGCACGAGTTGGGCACCAAGATTCGGTTGACGCTCAATCCGGGCACGCCGGAAGAACGAATTCTGATCGACGTACCCCACTGGGACTTTGGCTGGCAGTTGATCTACGAACCGGCAGAACCGTTCCAGGTGAAGCAGGGCGACACCATCCGAGTCGACTGTGCCTGGGATCGTGCGTTGAGTCGGGCCAGCGAGTCGCGGTACATCACCTGGTCTGAAGGAACGGAAGACGAGATGTGTTACACGTATCTCACCACCAGCCCTATCCGGCCGTAGGGCCTCGGCGTTGGGTAGCTGTCCGTCATCTGACGCCGTCCCGCCCCGCGGGGTTGGTGACGCTCTGCTGGCTGGGTTAGAACAACGTTCGACGTTGCATCCGGCGGGAGGCTGAAGTGCTCGTGAATCCCCTGCGTACCTTGCGTCGAGCGGAGATGGTGTTTCGCCGCGATGAAACGCTCGGCTCGATCATGCACAGCCTGGCCGCCATCCATGGAGACAACCGGCTCGTTGAGGAGGCTGATGGCGGGTTGCGGATCACCTTCGCCCAAGCCGCCAAACGTGTCGGGCGATGGGCAGGCGGCGTGGCCGACCGCACCAAGCCGGGCGACCGTGTGGTGATCGCCACGCCCAACGGCTATGAGCAGTTCCTGCTGTGCCTCGCCGTCTCGCGGGCGGGCGCCATACCGGTGCCGATCAACGAGCAGATGCGGCCCGACGAGATCACCCACGTGATCAGCGATAGCGGTGCCGCGTTGGTGATTCGGAGCGCCACGGAGATCGATGGCGCAGAGCCGCTCTCGGTGCCCGTCGATGCCGAACCGGGTGATGTGGCCGCGCTGTTCTACACCAGTGGCACCACCGGTAAACCAAAGGGCGTGGAGCTCTCGCATCGCGCCCTCGTGGGCCAAGTGGTGGCGGGCGTGGTGTGGCCCGCAGGCCTGCGGCACGACGAAGCGGTGTTCAGCTTGCCCGTGGCCCACATCATGGGTTTCGCCACACTGATGATGTTGGCCTGCGCGGGGTTGCCCGCCTACGTGCTCCCCAAGTTCCGGCCCACCGACGTGCTCGACGCCATCGAGTCACGACGCTCATCGGTCTTCATCGGTGTGCCGGCGATGTACCGGCTCATGCTCGAAGCCGGCGCTGAGGATCGCGACCTGTCGTCGATCCGGGTGTGGGGTTCCGGTGCCGATGTGATGCCAACCGAGCTGGCGCATCAGTTCAAGAAGATGGGCGCCACGTTCTGCCTGCCGATCGCCGGTCCGATTGGCGAAGCCCTCTTTGTGGAAGGGTACGGGATGGTTGAGGTCGGCGGCGGGGTGGCGGCGAAGCTCAGTCCGCCGATGATCAATCTCGGCCTTGGGGAGTCGGTCGGCGTACAACTCCCGGGCTACAGCTTGAAGGTGGTTGATGAAAACGGCGGTGAGGTGTCGGCCGGTTCGATTGGCGAGCTTCTCGTGAAAGGTCCGGGAGTCACCAAGGGCTACTGGAACGCACCCGAAGCCACCTCGGCGGCCATCACGCCCGACGGTTGGCTGCGAACCGGTGACCTCGCCCGCAAGGGTCCGTTCGGCACCGTGATGTTCGTCGGCCGGCAGAAGGATGTGATCAAACACGGCGGTTACTCGGTGTATGCCAACGAGGTGCAGCAGGCGCTCGAAGAGCACCCGTCGATTCTTGAGGCCGCAGTTGTTGGTCTGCCTGACAACCGCGTCGGCGAGGTGCCCGCAGCCGTCGTCCGACTCGAAGTCGGCATCACGCTCGAGTCGCTCGACCTACCGCGGTGGGCGGCAGAGCGCCTCGCCCACTACAAGGTGCCGAAGCAGTTCGTCGCCGTCGACGACCTGCCGCGGACGGGCACCAAGAAGGTGCAGAAGCAGGAACTCCTCTCGCTCTTCTCGCCAACCTGAAGCGTCGGTTGCGCGTTCGTTGTGCGACGCGGAGTCAGCGGGAAGCAGGAGGGGCGCCGCTGCCAACGGTCGTACCGGCGCGTCGCTTGTCGATGGCGAGTTCGACCACCACCTGGTCGTTGTCGTTGACCGAGGTCGGATAGGAGGGGAGGCCAGCACCATTGGCAGTAACGGTCACACCGCTTTGGCACGGGTCGGTGAACAAGTGTCGGTCGCGGTCCCACCGGAGGGTGCAGTTTCGATCTGTGCCGGGAAAACGGGCATCGAACGCGAGCCAGCCGGCGAGGGGATCATCCCCGAGGTGTTGGAGGAAGATGTCACGTTCGCCGCCCGCGACGTCAGAGAACAGGAACGGACCGTCGGCAGCGATCGACACGGCGCGGTCCTTGGCGTCGCCGGCTTGGAACTGGAGGGCCTTGGTGGGAATCTCCACGCGGCCGCTCTCGTTCAGTGACGGGAGGGCGATCACGAACAACACCACGCCGACGATCGCCACGATGGCAAAGCTCGCGGCCAACAACATCAGCGTGCGCGGGTGCATCTTCGTCTCGCTCACGGGCACGGCGCAGACCGTAGTATCCGTTGTGTGAATCGCACCTATCGCGTCATCGTTGCCAAACCTGGGCTCGATGGCCATGATCGAGGGATCAAGGTGATCGCCCGAGCGTTGCGGGATGGTGGGTTCGAAGTGATCTATACGGGGCTTTTCCAGACCCCCGAACAGGTGGCGGAATCCGCCTTGCAGGAAGACGCTGATGCGGTGGGACTCTCCGTGCTCTCCGGGGCGCACATGACCTTGTTTCCGCGGGTCGTGGAGGAGTTGGGCAAACGTGGTCTCGGCGACGTGCTCGTGTTTGGCGGGGGGATCGTTCCGGACGACGACATCACCGAACTGCAGACCACGGGTGGGGTGGCGAAGATCTTCACGCCGGGGGCACCGCTCGACGACATCTGCGTGTGGTTGGAGTCCGCGCTTGACCGGCGCGACGGGTGACCGGGGGTGCCGGCCCGCTAGCGTCTGCGGCCGTGAAAACCCGAGTGTCTCGAATCGCGATGTTGGCAGCCGGCGGTGCCCTGATGGTTGGTGCTTCAGCCTGTGGTGCCACCTCTACCGGTGAGCCCGAGGTGGCCTTCACGGTGCCCGGAAAGCCAGCCACCACCACGTCCACCGCGCCGCCCATGCCGAGCGCGAAAGACAAGCCTTGTGTTGCCCCAGTCGACGTGCCGGCGGCCGAAGGCAAACCTGTGGTGAACGTGCCGATAGGCCCACCGCCAACGGCGCTCAACAAGGTCGACCTCACACCAGGCACCGGTACCGAAGCCAAGCTGGGCGACACCATCAAAGTGCACTACGTCGGCATCGCCTGCTCCACCGGCAAGCAGTTCGACTCCTCGTGGGACCGCAAGGAGCCGGCCGAGTTCCCCCTCAAAGAGGGTGGTCTGATCAAAGGCTGGACCGAGGGCATCCCAGGGATGAAGGTGGGCGGCCGCCGTCAACTCGACATCCCGTCCGACCTCGCGTACGGCCCCGACGGCCGCCCGCCCGAGATCGCTCCCGACGAGGCACTGATCTTCGTCATCGACCTCGTCGAGACCAAAGCCGGCGACGCCACCACCGAAAGCACCACGGCGTCTACCCCGCCGTCCACTGCTGCCGCCGCCCCGACCAGTACCACCGGCTCCACGACCAGTAGCACCGGCTCCACGGGCAGCAGTGCGGCCCCCACGGGCAGCAGTGCGGCCCCCACGGGCACCTCCGTTCCCTGACCGTAGAGCGTACGTCGATCTGCGCAACTGCCAATCGGCATGGGTCAGATCGGCCTGGGTTGGCAGTGACGGGATGGCGGCATCCTGACGATTCGTCAGGCACAGTGGCCGACTTGTCTGCTACTTGGCTAGGGTGCGCACGTGGATCTCATGGAATACCAAGGCAAACAGTTCTTCGCCTCGTTCGGTATCGCTGTGTCACCCGGGAAGGCCGTGCAGACGGTCGACGACGCGGTGGCCGCAGCCGACGAGATGGGGTACCCCGTAGTGGTCAAAGCCCAGGTGCATGTGGGCGGACGAGGCAAAGCCGGGGGGGTGAAGCTGGCCACGAACGCCGACGAATGTCGAGAACACGCCAACTTCATCCTCGGGCTCGACATCAAGGGCCACATCGTGCGCACCGTTTGGATCGAGAAGGCCTCCGACATTGCCGAGGAGTACTACGCCAGCTTCACCCTCGATCGCAGCGCCAAGAAGCACCTCGGCATGCTCAGCGCCGAGGGTGGCGTGGAGATCGAGACCGTGGCGGTCGACAACCCCGACGCCATCGCCAAGATCTGGATCGACCCCGTAGACGGTCTCAGCGCCGACGCCGCCCGGGCATGGGTGGAAGCGGCGAAACTGAACCCCGTCGCCACCGATGGCGCGGTGGAGATCCTCCAAACGCTGTACCGGGCCTACACCGAGGGCGACGCCGACCTCGCCGAGATCAACCCGTTGATCCTCGCGGCGCCGGCATCCGAGGGTAAGGTCCACGCTCTCGACGCCAAGGTCACCCTCGACAACAACGCGCAATACCGTCACGAGTGGGACGAATACGAAGCCACGCAGATTCGCGACGATCGTGAGCAGGCCGCCCACGACGCCGATCTGCAGTACGTCGGTCTCGAGGGTTACGTCGGCATCATCGCCAACGGCGCCGGCCTGGCCATGAGCACCCTCGACGTGGTCAACCAAGTCGGGGGCGAAGCGGCCAACTTCCTGGATGTGGGCGGCGGCGCCGATGCCACGAAGTTCGTCAACGCGCTCGGCATCATCGACAACGACCCGCGCGTGAAATCGATCTTCATCAACATCTTCGGAGGGATCACCCGAGGCGAAGAGGTGGCCAACGGGATCATCACCGCCCTGGGCCAGATCGACATCTCGAGCCCGATCGTGATTCGCCTCGACGGCACCAACGCCGACGAAGGTCGGGCGATCCTCGAACCGCACCTGAGCGACAAACTTCAGATGCAGCCCACCATGTTGGAAGCCGCACGCACCGCGGTTGCGCTCGCCGGAGGAACGGTCAAGTGAGCATCTTCGTCGACGAGAACACCAAGGTGTTGTACCAGGGTCTCACCGGGTCCCAGGGCCGCTACTACGGGCTGCTGAACCGTTCCTACGGCACCAAGGTGGTAGCGGGCACGAACCCGAAGAAAGCCGGCGAAGACGTCGAAGGCATTCCGATCTTCGCCAACTGCGCCGAGGCCGTGGCCGCCACGGGCGCCACGGCGTCGTGCATTTTCATCCCCGCCCCGGGTGTGAAAGCGGCCGTCATGGACGCCGCCGATGGCGGCATTGAGTTCATCGTTTGCATCACCGAAGGTGTGCCGGCCCAGGACGAAGCCTGGTTCTACAACAAGCTCAAGCGCGACTTTCCGAGCGTGCAACTACTCGGCCCCAACTGCCCCGGCATCATCAGCCCCGGCAAGTGCAACATCGGCATCACCGCCGGCCACATCGCCAAGGAGGGCGGCCCCGTCGGCATCGTCAGCCGCTCGGGCACACTCACCTATCAAGCGCTGTGGGAGCTCAAGCTGCAAGACGTCGGCGTCACCACCTGCGTGGGCATCGGCGGCGACCCCGTCCCGGGAACCAGCTTCATCGATTGCCTCGAGCGCTTCGAAGCCGACCCCGACACGAAGGCCGTGATGATGATCGGCGAGATCGGTGGCTCGGCCGAGGAAGAGGCGGCGGAGTTCATCGCCAACAAGATGAGCAAGCCCGTGGTCTCCTACGTCGCTGGCGTCACTGCCCCGGCCGGTAAGAAGATGGGTCACGCCGGCGCCATCGTGTCGGGCGGTAAAGGAACGGCCCAGGGGAAGATGGACGCCCTTCGGGCGGCTGGCGTGCAGGTGGGTCTCAACCCCACCGAAGCCGGCGATCTCATGGTCGCCATCGTCCGCGAAAACGGCTGGGCCTAACCTCGTCCTTCGGCGTTTCGGTCTCCGAGATGCCTCAGAACTGAGGCGTACCGGAGACCAGAACCCCTTGGCCGCGCTCGTGGGGCGCCCACCGCGAGACGAGCCTTGAGCTCTGGTACTTGTCGGTGGAGGCGTCGACGTTGGTCGACGTGCTCGGTGCCGACCCACTTCTCGGGGGTTGGGTCTTCGACAAGGCCCGCCACCGTACGAGTGCCACGGTCCTACCCAAACTCACGGCGATGGTCGACGGGGAGCGACGGGTCAACGAGGACCCGCCAGTGGTGACCGCCGTCGACCTTCCCGAGCGGATCCGCATGGCCTATCACGGCTACATGGAGTCCGTCCGACCCGACCTTCGTCACTTGCTTCGCCGATTCAGGCTCGTCGACTTCGCCACAAGATGGTGGGCGTCGGAAGTGTGGGTGTTCGCTGCTACATCATGCTGATGCTCGATGCCGACGGGACGGAACCGATGTTCCTCCAGCTCAAGGAGGCTCGTCTTTCGCGCTCGAACGGTGGGTCGGTCCCAGCGAGTTCGCCAACGCCGGCGAGCGGGTGGTGGCGGGGCAGCGGTTGATCCAGCCGGCAAGCGACCCGTTCCTCGGATGGTACCGGTCGATCGATGGGCGCCAGTTCTACGTTCGCCAGCTTCGCGACGTGACAGGCGGCTTCGACATCGAGCGCCTTGCTGCGGCGGCGTTGGTGGTCTACGGCGCCATCTGCGGGTTCGTCCTGGCCCGCTCCCATGCTCGTACGGGCGATCCTGCCGCGTTGCATGGCTACGCCGGGGTCAGCGGCAACGTCCAAGACGCCACCTGGGCATTCTCGAATGCCTACGTCGACCAGGCTGAGCGCGACCACGCTGCCTTGTTGGCCGAAGTGCGAGCCGGTCGTTTCCCCGTCATCGAAGGGGTTTGAGCCCGTGTCGTAGGGTCCGGGTCCGTGCCGCCTGAACCCTTGCCCGCTCTGTCAACGTCCGTCCACTTGCGGGACTGCTTCGTGGTGGGATGCCAACGGTCGGGGACCACCGTTCTGGCTCGACTTCTCCATTCCCACATCTCCGTGGTGATCGGGATGGAACGCTACAAGTACCTCCTGAACCGGTCGCGGGCCGGTGGCGACGACGAGGGCTATGGCCCGCCATTGTTCGAACCCGATCGTTTCTTTGACTTCCGACCCACCGACACCAACATTCGCCCGCCGAAGTATGACAAGCACTACAAGATGGCTCGCCGAAAGTTCGACGAGCAATGGCTTCGCGTTGTTGGCGACAAGATCATGCCGCCGCTCATGGACGCGCCATCGGCCGGCACGGCCGGTCGCTCACCTGGCCTCTCCGGTGCCACAGGCGAGATCGGGTTCACATCGCTGCTGGTGTCGATCATGGAGCGGTTCCCTGATCCGAAGTTCGTCTTCATCTATCGAGACATCGGTGCGGTGGCTGGATCGTTCAGCCGTCGCACTCGTTGCGTTGGTCGGCCCCGATCGAGTCTTTCCGATGAAGTACGAGTCGATGCTCGATCCGGACCTGCCGGTAGCGGATGCCCTCTTTGGTTTCCTGGGGCTCGAACCCACAACGCTGGTTCGACGACGGTTCGGGGGGCGAGGGCCAAGGCCGAACAGCTACGCACCACCCGGCGCGCCCCGAATCCGGAGATCGAGCAGTGGCTCGCCCAGCGGGTCGATCCCGCCATTGACCAACGGTGGGATACACGCTTTCGGCAGGCATTGCATCGGTTCGCCCCGACTTCCTGACCGAACCGGTTTAGGGTCTGCCTATGGCGCATGACCTTGTGATCACCGGCGGAACGATCATCGACGGCACCGGTGCGCCCGGTCGTCCCGGCCATGTGGCGATCGATGGCGACCGAATCACGGCGATCGGCCCCGACATCGAAACTGATGCCGCGGCGGTGATCGACGCCGACGGCGCACTCGTTGTCCCCGGTTTTGTGGATCTGCACACCCACCTCGATGCCCAGGTGGCCTGGGATCCCATCGCGAGCAGTTCCTGTTATCACGGCGTCACATCGATCGTGCTCGGAAATTGTGGGGTGACCTTCGCCCCCGTACAGCCGACCGACCACACCTATCTGGCGGAGATGATGGAGTCGGTGGAGGACATCCCCGCCGCCAGCATCCTGGAGGGCGTGCCGTTCGAGTGGGAAACCTACGGGGAGTATCTCGGCTGGATCGGGCGCTTGCCGAAGGGGATCAACATGGGTGGGATGGTGGGGCACTGTGCCGTGCGCTACTACGCCATGGGCGACCGGTCGCTGGAGCCAGGGGAGGATCCCACTCCCGATGAACTTGCGCTCATGATCAAGTTGGTCGACGAAGCCATGTCCGCAGGTGCCACGGGCTTCTCCACCTCCCGGACTGGCCGGCACACCGCGCCCGACGGTCGCAACGTTCCGGGAACGTGGGCCAACGAGGGCGAGTTGGTGGCGCTCGCCAAGGTGCTGGGTCGTCATGGTAAGGGGATGTTCGGCGCTGCGCCTCGATTCGACGGCGAGGGGCTCGGAAGAGACCGGGCCCGCGGCGAGGTGGCGTTGATGGGGGCGATGTCGCGCGTGTCGGGCCGGCCGTTCACGTTCAACCTCACCAACACGTTCGCCGACCCCGATCTCTGGCGTCAGACCGTGGCTTTTGTGGACGAGGCCAATGCCGCCGGCGCCACGCTCCGTCCGCAGACCACCACCCGGGGTATCGGTGTGATCTTCTCGTTGGCCCACAAGACGCCGTTCGACAACCACGGGGTGTGGCGCGAACTGGCGGGCGCTGGCGTGAACGCCAAGCTTGATGCCTTTGCCGATCCGGTTCGTCGCGCCGCGTTGATTGCCGATGGTGGTACCGCTGCCGGTGGGGCGGAAGGATTCCGGCAGTTCTTCGTGCTCCACCCCGATCGGGGCGCTCGTTACGACTGCGACCCTACCGACAGCCTCACCGCTCATGCCGAGCGCCGAGGGGTTGCTCCCGTGGAGGCCTACATCGATCTCTGTCTCGAGACGGCGGGCACGGTGGTCCTGAACTGGCCGGTGCTGAACCAGGATTTCGGCGTGATCGCGGAGATGCTCCAACAGCCGCAGATCATGCTTGGGCTGGCCGATGCCGGGGCCCACGTGGGCCAGATTCTGGACGCCAGCCAGCCCACGTTCTTCCTGTCCTACTGGGTGCGCGAACGTGGCCTGGTGGCGTTAGAAGAGGGCATCCGGCGGCTCACATCGGAGACGGCCGCCTTCGCGGGCTTTTCCGGTCGAGGGGTGCTTCGGGTGGGGGCCAAGGCCGATGTCAACGTTCTCGACTGGGCCGGCCTCGGATTGCCGTTGCCCACCTTCGAACACGACTTCCCCGGGGGCGCCGGGCGGTTCGTGCAGAAGGCCCATGGGTACGCGGCCACCGTCGTGAACGGCTCGGTGTTCATGCGCGACGGCGCCCACACCGGCGCCCTCGTCGGCCAAACCCTCACCCCCTCCTAACCCCAAACCCTTCCAACCCAGAACGGTTCTGGTCTCCCGTTCGCATCAAAAGTGATGCGAACGGGAGACCAAAACGGGGGTTTTGGTGGTGAAGTTGGGGTCAGACCTGCAGGAGGATGGCGTCGCCCTGACCGCCACCACCGCAGAGGGCGGCGGCGCCGAGGCCACCACCCCGTCGGGCGAGTTCAAATGCCAGGTGGAGAGCCACGCGGGTGCCGCTCATGCCGACAGGGTGACCGAGGGCGATGGCGCCGCCGTTCACGTTGGTGATCTCGTCGGTGATCCCGAGGTCGGCCATCGAAGCGATCCCGACGGCGGCGAAGGCCTCGTTGAGCTCGAACAGAGAGATGTCGCCAACGGACTTACCGGCCTTCTCGAGCGCTCGGTGGATGGCCCGGCTCGGCTGGGTGAGGAGGGACGGGTCGGGACCGGCGACTTGCCCGTAGCCCACGATTTCGGCGAGTGGTGTGACCCCGAGCGCTTCGGCCTTGGCCTTGCTCATCACGATCACGGCGGCGCCACCGTCGGAAATCTGCGAGGCGTTCCCCGCAGTGATGTTGCCGGCCTTGTCGAAGGCAGGACGAAGGCCACCGAGCGACTCGGCGGTGGTCTCGCCTCGCACGCCTTCGTCGATCGACACGACGAGCGGGTCGCCCTTGCGCTGGGGGACTTCGACGTTCACGATCTCGCGGTCGAACAGGCCGTTTTTGGCGGCGTCAGCGGCGCGCTGATGACTCTTGGCGGCGAGGTCGTCCTGTGCATCCCGGCTGATGCTGGCGGACTGGGCGTACTTCTCGGTACCTGCACCCATGGCGCACTGATCGAAGGCGCAGAAGAGCCCGTCGTACATCATGGAATCGACCACCTTCTGGTCGCCGATGCGATAGCCGGCGCGGGCGCCGGGGAGAAGGTACGGGGCGTTGGTCATGGACTCCATGCCACCGGCCACCACGATGTCGGCGTCGCCATCGGCGATCATCCGGTCGGCGAGGTAGATCGAGTTGAGACCCGACAGGCACACCTTGTTGATGGTGGTGCTGGGCACGCTCATGGGAATGCCGGCGTTCACTGCGGCCTGACGAGCGGTCATCTGGCCGGCGCCCGCTTGGAGCACCTGGCCCATGAACACGTAGTCGACCTGCTCGCCGGTGATCCCGGCCCGCTCCATCGCGGCTTTGATGGCGAACCCCCCGAGGTCGGTGGCCGCGAAGCCGGCGAAGGCGCCGGAAAGCTTGCCAATGGGGGTGCGGGCGCCTGCAACGATCACAGAACCGGCCATGGTGTACTCCTTGGATCTGCCTCGCAGGTGGTGTGCCCCGGGCTGATCCCTGGGGCCTCCCCCGAGGCGCCGATGTAGTGAGCAGAAGTGTAGGGAGCGGTCGCCGGCATCGACCAAACGCCACGGCCCTTGTTGTGGGCGGGGAGTGAATTCCCGGTCGGCCTTGCACTAGGTTTCGCGCCATGTCTGAGACCCAGAAGATCCTCGAAGCCATCCAGTCGGGCGCCAGTGGCGACGATATCGCCAACCTCCCGCTACCCGATGCCTACCGGGCGGCCGTGGTGCTGAAAGACGAGCAGGAGATGTGGGCCGGTGTCGAGTCGGCCGACAAGGACCCCCGCCAGTCACTCCACATCCAGGATGTGCCTCTACCCGAGCTTGCCCCCGATGAGGCAGTCGTGGCGGTGATGGCGAGCTCCATCAACTTCAACACCGTGTGGACATCGATCTTCGAGCCGGTATCCACGTTCGGCTTCCTGTCGCGTCTCGGCAAGGAGAGCGTGTGGGGGAAACGCCACGATCTGCCGTACCACATCGTCGGTTCCGACGCCTCCGGTGTGGTCCTCCGTACCGGCAGCGCCGTTCGCAACTGGAAGCCGGGCGACAAGGTCACGGTCCATTGCAATCACGTCGACGATCAATCGCCGTCGGCCCACGACGATTCCATGCTCGCCGACAACCAGCGCATCTGGGG
>Ga0105047_10003171_pt1 | contig 29059 bp, 23 predicted proteins | sample MAT04_FD_78384 | JGI IMG/M metagenome (GOLD analysis project Ga0105047, IMG submission 78384) | Freshwater microbial communities from Lake Fryxell liftoff mats and glacier meltwater in Antarctica - MAT-04 (megahit assembly) | ecosystem: Environmental > Aquatic > Freshwater > Ice > Liftoff... | reverse complement strand
CTACTAAAATTGATTCTATTAACGTTTTCGATGATTTTTAAGAATTCGACAAGTCGAATTTAAAACAGAGCGGTGACAAGTCACCGCACTCCAGAAGCATCCGAAAAGTCAGACGCACTCTAGTTTATTCTTGGATGTATTTGGCAAGCTTGCCGACAATGGAGTCTGGTAAATCGACCTCAATCAATACGTCGTTATCTTCATAGCTTTGACGCACAACATTGCCAAGACGCATAACCTCGCTAACTGTTGCATAATCGCTTTGAGGTATGCACAACTTCACCAATTTACGAAAGAGTTTAAGTTCTGTAATGATCGCTTCTTCAAGTTGATCAAAACCTGTTTTTGTTAGGGCTGAAATACAAACGGTTTTTGGAAATTTAAGTTTTAAACGCATGACCATATCTTGATTCTGGCATTGATCAATTTTATTTAAAACTGTAATGATCGGTTTTTTTGTAGCATTCAGCTCTTCTAATACATCATAAGTTGTAGTTGCCTGCTCAAGTGCCATAGGGTGGCTGACATCTACTAAATGAAGTAGAACATCTGCTTGAAAAGCCTCTTCTAGCGTACTTTTAAAAGCTGCTACCAAAAGGTGAGGCAATTTACGAATAAATCCGACCGTATCAATAAGAAGAATTTCTTGGTTGGTGCTCAATTTAAAAACTCTAGTCGTCGTATCAAGTGTTGCAAAAAGTTTATTTTCAACAAAAACTTCAGAATCGGTTAAAGCATTTAAAAGTGTTGATTTTCCGGCATTTGTATAACCAATGATTGCAAATACAGGGATTTCAGATCGCTCTCTTGCCACTCGTTGAGTCGATCTAATGGCACGCACATCTTCGATATTCTTTTTTAATACATGAATTTTGTCTTTAAGGATGCGTCTATCGATCTCGATCTGCTTTTCACCCTCCCCTCTTGAAAATCCACCACCACCACCACCGCCGCCACCAGATCCATGCTGTCTTGACAAGTGCGTCCATAAACGTTTTAAACGTGGGGCTTCATATTTGACTTTTGCAAGTTCGATTTGTGCTTTGGCTTCTTTAGTTTGCGCTCTTGCTGCGAAAACTTCCAAAATCACTTTGGTTCGATCGATAACCGGAATGCCAAAAGCTTTTTCAAGGTTACGCTGCTGGGCAGGTGTAATTTCATCATCAAAGATGACTAAAGTAGCCTTACAAGTTTTTGAAAGTTCAACAAGTTCTTCTAATTTACCTGTCGTCACATAAGTGGCACCTTCATACTTTCGAACAAGGCAGGTGACTTTTTCTACAACTTCAATTCCATAAGTTTCAGTAAGAAGAACAAGCTCTTGAAGATGTTCAAGGCAAGTTTGCTTCTCATCAGTTCCTTTATAAACAGAAACAAGTAAAGCAGCTTCTTTGACTTCTGTTGAATGAGTTGATGTTTCTTCATTTGTTGGCTTTTGAGTCATATGAGTTCCGCATAAAAAGTTAAATTCAAACCATCGTAAGCCATTTGAATATTCGGTGGCAAGTACGCATTTGTTTTTTTATGATCTAACTCATGTGCGATGTGAGTTAAGTAGGTTTTTTTGGCTCCTACCTTGCCAGCAAAGTCGATAGCTTCGTCCACTGTAAAATGCATCGCTGAAGGTGCTATTCTTATTGCGCTAATAATTAATGTTTCTACACCTTTTAAATCATCAAAAATAGTTTCCGGATAGTATTTAATATCTGAAATGTAAGCCAAATCTCCAATAATAATTCCATTAACAGTCATACCCATTTGAGTGTAACTTAAAATTTTGATTTTAAATCCAAGAACATCCAATTCTTCGCGGTCGCTTTTGAATTCATTTAAATCAAATTTTGGAATCACAATTTTTTCACTTGTCATTTTTTTAAACATATAATCAAAGCGACGTTTTATATCGATTGCCGTCTCATTAGATAAAAATGTCGGTAATGAATTTCCTTTAAAAAGAAAAAAAGCTCTAAGATCATCAAGTCCGCCAATATGGTCATAGTGCGCATGAGTCAAAATTAGAGCGTCCAAAGCTTTAATATTTTGAGATAAAGCTTGGATGCGAAAATCAGGCCCGCAATCAATCAAAAGATTTTTTCCGTTAGCACGAATAAGTCCTGATGAGCGCAATCGTTTGTTAAATGGTGAAGTCGAAGTGCAAACAGAACACTCGCACCCTAAAACAGGCACTCCCATTGAGCCGCCCGTTCCTAAAAATAGAAAATCGGCTGCAACTGATTTCATTAGTAGCCTCTTAAAAAAATTGTCGATGCGGCTTTGTAAATTCCATCTTCACTAAAGTAGGCAAAATTTGCACCTGATGAATCAGATTCTCTTAGCTGAACCCTAAAATAGTTATCATTCTTTGAAAACTCAATTTCTTGAAATACTTTTTCTAAAAACTGTAAAGGAGTAGAACTTGTTGTGCGAACATAAATTTTAAGATTTGCGTTACGTCCTTTATTAAAAGCATTTTTTATCTCATCATTGAGGTCTAACAAACTTTTATTGGATTTTATTTTTTCATAAAATGCTCGGTAAGCATCATTTGAAACAATTTTCTTTTCTCTTGTTCCGTTTTGTAAATCGTCATATTCAAATTGAATTTTATCAAAAATGAATCGAGACATACCGCCCGTCTTTTTATTTGTGTCATTGAAATTTAAGCCCGCTAGAATATCTGGAGAGAGAAGGACATCTTTAATAACAACTGTGCCGGTTGGGCCATAATTATAGAGAAACAGCCCTGAAACAGCAAATGCAAATAGTAAGGCACTGCCTGTAATAAAAAGTAAATTTCGAATCTGACGCTTTTTTGCTGCATCCACCATAATCACACTCCCTAAAGTAAATTCAGAAGATTAACAAGATTCATATTTTTTTACACCACGTATATAAAGTAAAAAATAAGATCAGAATTTTTAAAGGATATGCATGATCGCTTCCGCGCTAATGATTTTGCATATCCTGTAAAAAATCAGTTACTTAATAATGAAACTATGTTATTTTATTCATATAAAAAATATGGATTTTATGAAAGTAGCGATCATTGGAGCGGGATTTGCGGGGCTTGGCACTGCCTGGCACCTGATACAGCAAAACCCTGACATCGACATCACAATTTTTGATGATCTTGGAATTGGAGGTGAGGCTTCAGGAATTGCAGCAGGGCTATTACACCCTTTTGTCGGCTTGCGTGCCAAACTTAACCTTTATGGAAATGAGGCTTATGAAAGTACATGCCGTCTTTTAATGGAATCTGAAAATTTTTTGAAAGAAACTGTTTATTCAAAGTCCGGTTTACTTCGTATGGCCCTTACACCTTCACAGCAAAATGATTTTTTAGAATGTTCAAAAACCAACCCCGATGTGAAATATCTAAAAAATGATGAATGCCAAAATCTAAATCCTGCATGTGCATCGTATCCTGGAATTTTGATTGCAAAAGGGACAACGGTTTATGTAAAAGCTTACTTAAAAGGCCTTTTTTTAAGCCTTACACAAAAAGGTGTTAAACTTGAAAAATCTAAGATAAACAACCTTAGTGATTTAAAACAATTTGACAAAGTGATTGTGACAGCCGGTGCAGGCGTAAAGCAATTTGCAGAACTTGGGCCTTTAGAAGTATTTTTAATCAAGGGTCAAACTTTAGAACTTGAATGGCCAAAAGATTTGCAGCCTCTAAGTGTGCCTTTAAGTTCATCAAGTTACATTTTAATGAACCAAGACAAACAAAGCTGTATAGCCGGTGCCACTTATGAGCGTAATTACTTATCAAGTTTTAGGGACCAGGCTTTTGCGCAAAATTCCATTATGCCAAAAACAGTTGCCATGATTCCCGGATTAAAAGATGCTAAAATTATAGATTGCAAAGCCGCCTTGCGCGTTTCGACAAAAGATCATATGCCAATTGTTGAAAAAATAAATGAGCGTCTTTTTGTATATGTTGGTCTTGGTTCAAAAGGTTTACTCTACCATAGTTTTTTTGCTGAAAAACTTGCCATGTTGTGTTTAAAAGTATAAGATTTATTAATATATAAGAGGTTTTTTCATGAAACAATGGATTTTGAATTTTGTTCTTTTCTTAACTTTTTTTTCACACTCCTTACAAGCCTTTCAAAAGAAATATGACATTCAATTTTCTTTCAAAGAAGATGGACGAAAGTGGAGTAAATCTAACACTGTGGATGATGCGATTTTTGAATTAAATGAATATTATTTAGAAGGTCAATCAGTTGATGGTTGGGCAGAACTTGTGACCACACATTTCTTTGTTTCAAAGATGGATTTTACTTTAGAGGAATTTTTTAAAAATTTCTTAAAAGAACTTTCAAAAAATCATCTAAAAAATAAAATTGATTCTAGAATTATTTGCATGGATGAAAATGAGATGATGGCTGAATGGTGGATTTTAGAAAGAGGCCCAAATAACCAACATGAAAGGGTGCGGATCTTTAGACAAAATAATCATGTGGGTATTTTGCGCTATACCACAAAGATTAAGAATGAACAAGGAAGTAAAGCCTTTGAAAAAATCCTTAAACAAGCCACCTTTCGCCCTTTCAAACCTTAAACCATGAGAGATCTTTAATAGAAAAAACAAGTAACGACTATTTGTATAGCGTATGTTTTTTTACCAGTGAGGCGGTGAGAACGATATGAGGACAGTGAGGGACACTGATGGCATTCCCTTTGAATCTGCTCAATCATTTGGTTGACGACTCTCTGGTAAAAAATAAAAAGATATACTAGTTCTACTTCAATTTTTTCAGTTTGAAGTAGAACTCGTATATTATATCAAGATTATGAAAGCTATAGTAACATTGGTTTTATTAAATCGGCGGTAAAACGCTATCCGTACATGCCGAAGGGGGGGGTATCTGTTTTTTCTTCCCTTAGTGCTATAACCTTTTTAACTGCATTTTCGAAATCTTTTTTAGTCACCTGATCAACCAGATCTTCATTATCAATAATCATTAAATTTTTATAGGTGCGGTTAATAAGGTAACTTTCCGCTATCCTTACAAGACTTTTAATGTCAGCGCCAGAAAAACCTTTAGTTTTAATTGCTAATGATTTTGCAATCGATTTTAAATCCACATCTTTTGCAAGAAGATTTTCGGCTCGTATTTTTCTTGTGTAAATTTCCAAAATTTCAAAAATACCATCTTCATCAGGCATATCAAATTTTAAATGGTATCCAAGACGCTCTGAGCGAGTAACAGCAGAATCCAAAGAATCGATGTGATTTGTAATGCCGATCACAAGAATATTATTTAGCTTTAAAAGGCCATCTATCATGTTGAGCAACTGATCTACAACGGAGATCTCCCATCGTCTAGACGAATCATTTCGTTTTCCTGCTATCGCATCAAATTCATCAAAGATTATTGTGTATAAAGGGCTATCGGCGCCCCATTTTTCTTGAGCTTTTCTAGCCGGTTCAAATAATTTCCTAATTTTCTCTTCAGATTCCCCCACATATTTTGCATGAATTGAAGGACTGCTTACAAGCTCTGTTCTTTTAGGATCACATCCTACAGCCTCTGAAAAAAAACGTGCTAATGTGGTTTTACCGGTTCCCGGTGGTCCATAAAAAATCAAGCCTTTAACAGGATCAACACCTAACTTTTTAGTTAAACTCTGCATTTTGCTGTCGTGAAAAATAAGAACTTGTTCAATTAAATCTGTTAATTCTTTATTAATGCCTCCAAGGCCTTTAGCTTTAAGATTTTCTATAAGTTTCTCTGTGTTTAATGGCACTTTTTTTCCGATGATTGAAACATCGGTTTTTGATAGCGCATTGAAACGAAAGGAGGTATTATCAGCAAGATTGCCCAATTGGTTAAAATCATTTATTCCGTCCAAGTTTTGAAAAGAGACATTTTTTGCTTTTAAAGTAAACTTTTCATTTAGAATCGTGACTTCATATGTTTGACCCTCGATCAGTGGGCTATTTGAAATTGCTTGTTTTATAGCTGTTTCCAAATGAAGCTCTAAAACTTCCGACACAATTTTTTTGTTCTCTTGCCATATGTTTGTGCACCTATCCACTTCAAATTCCAATGTAGAAATATTGGCCAATGATTTACTTTTTATAAAACTGATATTTAAATTAGCACTCATACTGTAGCTAAAAGCGGTATGCTGACTTAATTGCCAGCGGGAGCGAAATAAATCATCTGCCGTATGTATCGGCAAAGGATCTTCAACATATTTTTCAGCATTTTCAACTTTAACAAGAAAAGTTCCGGTACTTAGCTCAAGCTTAATTTTTTGTCCCACCGCAACAAAGCCGCTATTAAGTAATGCAAAACTCAATTCCTCTACATCTATCCATGGAGTGATATTTTTAGAAATTAGTATATCTTTAGCTGTTGCAATAACATCGATGACTTTTATTTCACAATCCTTTGTAAAACGAGGCGTATCTTTAACAAATATAACTTCGTCAAGATGGGATTTAAATTGCAATTCAGTAGTATCGCACAAAAACATTCCTCGTTTACAATTTTGAGGAGCCTGCAACCTGTTAAACCCTTGAGATGAATCTAAATTCAAGTAAAAAGATGTATCTTCAACTTTAATGTTAGATTTATAACCCGCAAAAAGGGATTTTCCTCTCAATCGATTTTTAATGATTTCAGCAAATGCATCATAATCAACAAGATATGACTCATCCAAAAAATCAGTCGTCAAAAATCTAAGACTATTTTTATATTTTTCATTTAAGTTAACTGTTAGTCGAATAGAACTTGCAAAATCGTTTTCTGCCTGACTCAAGACTGAAAAAGAAACATTTCCTGTATGGATATTATCAAAAATAATTTCTGTATTTGAAGTTACAACTCCAAAATTGGTTTGAAAAAGGCCGTTTGTAACTCTAAGAGTTTTAACATAAGTGGTAATAGTCGGTTTTTCTGAATCAAGCATAATTTTTTGATTTAAATTAACAAAAGAACCTATCATTCTTCTCTTACAAAGCATTTTGAGATGATTATAATCAAAGCATGATGAATTGGGCAAAAAATTTGAAAATTCAATTTTAAGATGAAGAGATTGTAACTCCTCATGTTCAAATTTTGCATTAGAAGAAGATAAAAATAAGGTTTCGTGATTTTCAAGAAAAGCAGTAACTAGCTTGAGATGTCTTTTTTGAGCATTGCTAAGGCAAATAACTCCCGGTTGAATATTACGTACACCTACCTGATAAACATGTTTTGCAATTTTCATGTACCCTGTATCGCATTCGCCAAAAAAATCTTTAAAGTCATTCATGTGCATCCAGACAGTATTCTGATCAGACTCCTCAAATGGATTTAAGATAACGATAGTAAAAAGCTTATAGATGTTCTCATCTTCAGTTTTATATTTTTTATGATTTTCCTCTATCTCAAATAAGTTGCTTTGAAAAAAAGTGCGTTTAAGTGTTGGGTTAGTATTACTTGCATTCATGATATGCCTATTTTTTTTATTTTATGAACATGCTTAACAAGGTATAAGTCATAATATAAACTTGAATTTATAGTGAACATAAAAAATTCTTGAAAGGTGGATCCCGTTTGTCAGAGATTTTTTTTAAAACGAAGAATCGGAATCTAGCAAGACCAGCTTTCTTGATTTTTTAACAGTGAGACAGTGGGAAAGACATGAGGGCAGTGAGTGACACTGATTGCATTACCTTTTACTGCCTCATTGTAAAAAAACAAACCTGTATACTATAGCAGGTATTTGAAGTCTTGAAGTATTTGCAAGACGTGCTCAGCCTTGACATCGTCTTTGTCAGATAACCCTAGAAACACCTTTAAGAGCTGTTTATTTTCAAGAGAGCTATTATCAATCATTCGCTTGAGCGCTGAAACCATTTTTTGTGGGGTGACATGCTTAAAAAATATGGATAGGGCCTCATTTTTGCTTCTCTTAAATAACTTATCAGACAAGAGGGCCGTAAAAATATCAGTTTCTAATTCAGAACCGATACCAATTTCCGCACCAATCAAATTTTTAAGATAAGTAACCTGATGAGCAGCTTCTTTAACAGCTTTTTGGCCCGTCAATTCCTGCATCATTTTATCTAAACCATTAAATCTTGATTCGATAAATTTGAAAATCATTTGATTAATTTCTTGGCAAACTTTTGGTTTGATTTCTTGCCTGCTAGCCTGTCTTAATAGTTCGGCTGCTCCTATCTCATTTAACTTATATTCATCTGTATCATCGTCAACGTTCCAATATTGCAAATCGCTAAGCAGCGGTGTTACAAATGCTGAATTTTCTTTAAGATTACCGTTCACATGTAAAATAAGATCCACAACAGTCTTAGGTTGATTTTTAATGAAATCTTTCATAAATTTAAAGGCTTCGGTTTGTCTATCATCTTCGAAAGTATTTGCTAATTCTTTTGATCCGCTAAAGGTAATTTCGTACTGATACTTTGGCTCTAAGTTGTAATATAGAGTAGCAATTTGACCCTTTTTCCCATGATCACAACCATTGATGACGCTTAAAGTTTTAATCAACATCTCTTCTTGTTCAGTAAAGAAATTTCCCTTGATTGCGGTTTTTTCTTTTTCCAAAATAGATCTTAAAATAGCCTTCCACTGAGCCTCTTCGTCTGAAACCAATGAATCAGATGCATTCACTAATTGTTTAAAAAATACCGGTTGATTTTGAAAAATAAGGATGATAAGCCCGTCAATTTTTGTATTTGGTTTTTGTACTTCAGGTCCTAAATCGATCAGTTGATCAATAGCATTCATTGCTGTTAAGTCAACTAGGCCATTTTTAAAAATTTTATTTTGAAAAGCATTTATCAACTGCATATAGGCCTCAAAAGTGGCATTTTGTGGCAGATCTTCTCTTTTTATGGATGTTTTAAAGGAGAGTTTTTTCAATTGTTCCAGATTAAATGCAACAGATCTTCCGAAAACATCCATGCCTTTGGGTTTGAAATTTGCACATTCAAAGGAAAATTCTTCTAATTTATTATAGATTTTAAGAAAATGTTTCGGGCTGGCAGTCTCATTAGCAAGATCAATTTCTTCTGAACGTCTAAAAAGTTTATGCCCTTGATGTATTTGTAATGCTTCTTGATTGTATTCAAGAAATGTTCTAAGACCGATCAAAGTTAAAGGATGAGTATGAGTGGAAAATAATTTCTCTTCCAAGGATTTAAGAAGCTGATTCCTCATCGCTTGAGGTTTGGATTGCAACAGTTTAAGGGATTGAAAATCTCGTTTAGATTCGCCGAGCAAATAATAGCTGATCATCGGGGTCACCGATAATTGTTTCATCAAGTTTAAGGCGTCTAAATCTATGCTTTCTACATAGGCCGCTCTTTCTTTTTTGGGAACGGTTTGAAGACTGCTCATTATTTCAAAAGTCAAAGCATTGTTGTTTGTCTTTGTAAAAAAATTGGCTGCATGATGCACGATGTCGGATAAATGACACTTATTTAAATTATTCAAAGTAATCATTTTTTTGTCAGTAATTTTACCATCAAAAAGGGTAAACAGATCCTCTACAAAATCAGCTCTATGATTGTTTGAAACCGATTTAATCCAGTTGAAAATGCTCATCCGATCAGCTAATTGTGTATTTTGAGTAAATAGCATTTCAAGATAGCAGAGCATCTCTTCTCTTTCTTGTATTTGCATCTTGAGAACAGTTTCAAAAACTGCATTTGATGATTTAAGCTTTGAAATCAAAGTAAAAAATGTTGCTCTTTCTGCTGTAGATAATTTTGTTAGTTCTTTTAATTTTAAAATTCTTGATAGAGTATTTAGTTCAGGCCTTGCTGTAAATAATAAACATTGTTTTCTTTCATCGGCCGGAATTCTGATAATACATTCTAAACTTTCCAGAATGTCTTTATTCATTTTTGCACCCATTCTTTTAAAATAGCTGTAAACATTTGCTCTTTCTTCACTTGTTAAAGCGACAATGGTTTTAAAAATCTTGACCCTGTCTTTTTCGTCCATGCAGAAGCTAGAAATTTTACCTTTATATTTAAAACATTCAGACATTTCATGGATTGGAATAGATTGGATAAGATCAGGAAAGGATATAAGGGCTTTTATGGCGGCAACTTTGTAGGAAACTTCCATTTCAGCATAACACATTTGATTCAAAAAATTTGGATATTTACTCATTTCCAATTTTTTAAGAGTATTTAAAACTTCTATTCTTGTGTGATGATTCATTTGAGGTTTAAAGAAATTAACCAAAAATAAAGAACATTCATTTCTTTTTTCGCTACCCATAGCTTTACAAGAAGCTAACATGTCTATTTTTTCACTTAAACTGCTTGTCGGTTTTGCAAACTGACAAGCAAAGTTTAAACACTCTTCTTGATCTTTAAAGCAAAGGTCAAGAAGAGTGTTTATAAAGCGTAGTTTGTCGAAATCGCTGACTTCTTCTTTCCCAAAAAAATCATCCATTAAAGTCGTAAAATTTTTTTGGGTTTCTACTGCAATATCGGCTGGATTTTTTATAAGAGCTAGTTGTTCATTGATTGACATCAGGTTTATAATGATTATTTCGCTCTCAAAAGGCGAGTTTACAAATTCAATCTTTATTTCATTTTGCAGAATGGAAATGGGCTGATCGACAAGAAGTTGATCTGCTACTAGTTGATCGATAACAGGATGATTGGCAACGGGTTTAAAAAAAGGTTGTTCGGCAATAGGATGCTCAAAAATGGGTTGATCGATAGCAGGATGTAGGATTGTTACTTGATTATTCAATTCATCTTTTTTTTGTTTGTCTAATTTATAGATCACAAAAATTGCAATCGCTACTGTAACGACAAGTGTAACTGCAAAAGGATGCGCTGTAATTAAGACGATGCTTCTACCTAAGATTAATCGGGGACCGTTTAATGCAGTCAGAATTTTTGCAGTTTCTTTTGCTCCTGCTGTAACAATTACTAATGAATTCATGTAAAACCTATTAATTAGAAATGATTATATTTAAATAAAAGTAGATCATAAAACAATAACAAATTAAATACAACTAAAAAGAGACAATCCCAATCCGATTAAAAATATTATTTTAATTTACAAAGAAGATCCTTCCTTGTTAAACTCGAGTCTTATAATGCTTACGTTTTTTTAACACTTAGGAGCAAAGAGGAAGCAAAAAAGGTAAGAAGGGTGGAGAAAATTGTTAATCTGGAGTGCTTAAGACTTGGTCGTAGCTTTCACCCTAAGCTCGACTTGTCGGGCTCTGTAATTCTTAATTTTTTAAAAAAAATTAAGAATTACAGGCAAATCGACGAGTCGATTTGAGCAAAAAGCGGAGACGAGTCTGCGCACTCCAAATTAGCTGCATTAGTTTTTTATTACTAAACCCTTAACTTAATGACATTGGGTTTACACCCTAAGGCTACATGCTGTCGTCGCATACGCGACTTAAAGAAAAGCTATAATTTACCTCTTCTTCCTCTCTTTGTTCCTCGCTGCTCTTAAGTGTTAAAAAAACGTAATATAAAAAATGAGAATGGAAAAGAAATGAAAAGCGCAGCTATTAGTATTATATTCAGTGAAAGACGAGATGAAGTACTCCTTATTAAAAGAAGAGACATTCCTGTCTATGTTTTACCAGGAGGTGGGATTGAATCTTTTGAAACAGACGAGGAAGCTGCCATTCGTGAAACTCTCGAAGAGACAGGCTTAAATGTCAAAATCATCAGAAAAACAGGCGAATACACACCCATCAATCGTTTAAGCTCCAAAACTCATGTTTATGAATGTCAAGTTATAGACGGAGCATTCCAAAATGGTGATGAAACTAAAAATATTGCCTTTTTTCCACTTGATCAGTTGCCCCTTTCATTTTTCATCGTGCATCAGTATTGGTTGCAAGATGCGCTTAAATATAACCATGTTGTTAAAAGACCCATTAGCGAAGTCACCTATTTTAATCTTATCAAATATTTCTTCAAACATCCTCTCCTTGTCTTTGGTGCTCTTCTTGCAAGAATTCGATTAAAGTTTGAGAAATGAACTTAACTTGACATCTCTGTAAATTCATGCTAAAATCCTTTTAATTAAACTAACTTGTAACGGAAAAATCAATTATTTATGCTTAAAATTTTTAATGAAACTTCTAATTTGCCTGTTGAAAAAAATACATGCCAAACTATTGAACAAGATGATACACATCGTTATGCGTTTAAGGGCAATAAAATTCACTTTATCAGCCTTGGTTGTCCGCGTAACTTAGTCGATAGTGAAGTGATGCTTGGTATTCTTCTAAAAGCCGGCTATGAAGCTACAGAGCAAATGGAAGAGGCTGATTTTATCGTCATTAACACTTGTGGATTTCTTCAAGTCTCAAGAGATGAATCAATGGCAACAATTGATGAAACTCTAAAAGCAAGAAAAGCCTCTGCCAAACTTATTGTCACAGGTTGCATGGTTCAAACACATAGCAACGACATCACAAGCCAATTTCCAAGAGTTGATTATTTATTAGGCTCGGGTGATGTTGAAGGCATTTTGAAAGCTGTTCAATCAGAAACACAAGGCTCTCAAATTACATCAGCCAAAAGTTATTTGGAAGCCGGAGAAGTTCCTCGACGATTGTCCACTCCAAAACATTTTGCTTACTTAAAAATTGCCGAGGGCTGCAGAAAACGTTGTGCTTATTGCATCATTCCTGACATTAAAGGCCCATTAAAAAGTAAAACCGTAACCCAAGTCTTAAATGAATTTAGAGTTTTGATTTCCGGTGGCGTTAAAGAAATTATTTTAATTGCCCAAGATCTTGGCGATTTTGGTAAGGACATCGGGTATAAGCGCGTTGATGGCCTCATTAATTTGATCAAAGAAATTTTAAAGGAACCTGGTGATTTCTGGTTAAGACTCCTTTATCTTTACCCTGATGAAATTACGGATGAGCTGATTGACTTGATCAAAAGTGACAGTAGAATCTGCCCATACCTTGATATGCCAATTCAACACGTCAACAATGAAGTTTTAAAGTCGATGCATCGCGCGACATCAAAAGAAGATATTATCGCAATCATTGGTAAGCTTAAAAAAGAAATCCCTGATATTAGCATCAGAACAAGCTTAATTGTCGGATACCCCGGTGAAACTGAAGAGCAATTTGAAGAGCTTTGCCAGTTTTTAGCAGAATACCCGCTTGATAATGTTGGTATATTTAAATATTCTCGTGAACCTGACAGCCGCTCGTTTTCTTTACCAAATCAAATAGCTGAAGAAGTGAAAGTTAAACGTTACGATCGACTCATGCAAATTCAACAAAAAGTTGTTGAAAAATGTTTAAAGACAAAAATTGGCCAAAAATTGGTTGTAATCGTTGAAGGATACCATCCTGAATCTAATTTATTGATGGTAGCAAGACATCGCGGTCAATGCCCTGACATTGATGGGAACATCATTATCAATGATGGAAGAAAGGTCAAAGGTTTTGGACAAAGGTATTTGGCTGAAATCACAGGCGTTGCAGGATATGATCTTGTCGCTCGCATCATTCAACCAGCATAAATTAGAAGGGACTTTACGTCCCTTCCTTCCATCTAAAAAAAAATTAATTATTAAAAAAATCAAGGAAGATATATGGACCCATTAAATAGTAATAAATATCAAAATTGCTCAACTTTTAATGAAATTATAGAATCATCTGAAGAGGAAATGGGGTCTACGATTGAGGCAAAAGTTACGACAACTGCAGATCGCTCTTTTCTACCTATTCCGGTAAAAGAATTAGAAACAACTTTATCTGAAAAATACACTAGCATTAATAAAAAAAGAGAATCCATCCCGTCCAATAAAATCTTAAACGCATCGACTAATAAAGCTCTTTTATTTTCTCAAATGAAAATTTGGAAAAAAACAACGTGTCCAAAAGATAGAGAAAAATGGATTATTCAAGCTTCAAAAACCTTAGAAAATTACTTGAAGGGCAAAGCAAAACTTGAAAATAAAAAAAACACATTCCATAACCTTGCACAAGAAATCTATGATTATGCTTTATCGATCATCGAAAGCGATTGTTTTTCATCCTTTTTTTATTTAAAACTTCTTCTAAAAACAGATCTTAAGCATCAAGACCTAATTGATAAGGATTGCAAGTTAGAGCTTTTTATAGAAATCCTTCATAACATGAAAGCCTGCATGGCCACCCAGGAAGAGATAAAACCAGATTCTTCAAAACCGCTTGTTGAGGAGATGAAAAATTTTATGGCTAACAACCCTGCCTTAGAAAAGATTATTGGCAGCGAAGAAGTAACTGATTTTAAAGAATGGTTGGATGAAGAGTGGGAACCTGAAGAATTGGCTCATGATGAAAAAGATTTTGATATTGCCAAAATTTTAATGGATCTTGATAAAATTTATGGCGAAACGACCGAATTTGATGAGCAAATTACACTGGCCCATGTTTTAGAAGAGGACACCTCAGCAAAACGTTACCTAGAATTAACCGACGACCAGCAATCAAAAAAACGAAAACTCTAAAAATTCTTTGAGTAGCACACTTGTATATAATTCAATCTGAAAAATCGAAGATGTATATCCTTGTTAGTTCAACCGTGTTTTATTATTTTTGGAGGATGAGGTTGCCCAAAATAGTGATTTCATCTTTGTTATCAAGAATTTCAAGAGATTGAAAATCCTTTGCAATACGCAATTTTAAAACTGTTCCTTGAGAAGATTTATCTTCTACAAACCTGATAATACCCCGATGCATTTCAAAACAGCCGTAATGATCCTGATGATGCGTTGAAGGAATCGTATAAGGATAAATCTCTCCTGCACCAAAGCTCTGATTATCATGCCAAACCGAAAGAACCACTTTAACAGCATGCTCATCGGGTTGGCTTATACCTTCATAAACAGGATGATGATTATTGATAAAGTCTGTAAATGGTGTCATGGATAAACCTTTACTAAAAGTTGATTGATTGCTCTTGTTATAGCATGAAAGCTAATTTATAATCATCTCATTTTAAAACGATAAACTGATTTTTTTTAAATTGAAGGTGAGTTATATGTAATTAGAAAGATTAGCTTTTAAGGAGTCTATATGAATGCAAATACAACAATCATACAAAAAAGACCACCCGATCCTGAAGTTGTAGTTACTAAAGAATACATCGAGAATCTGCCAAAAAGATTTGTTGATCCGCAAGCTATAGTAAATAAATGCGCCATTTTACAAGAAGCAATGCGATCAGTTCATAGATGGGTATCAAATGCACTAGAGTTAAGAATTAATATCGACCGCCAAATAGAAATCATAAAAACAACTCTTTTTGATGCCCTTGAACACAAGCCAACAAGTGAATTTGATCGTGAAGCTATGCTTACTCGTCAGATTACAATCTACACAGTCTTTTGTAATCAGATCATACGAAAAATTATGCAAAAAGCCCTTGAAGACGAGCTTAAATTGTCACATCTGACTTCAACAAACGAAGATTTAATTAACCTTTTTGAAAGTAGATACAATAGATTTATTCCGGTATTAATCTGTTATGAGAGAATTTCTGTTGTTGTAGGTAGATATTGCACTGCCATTAATATCCTTCAACTCATGCGAGCGTCAATTAAAAAAGATAATAATGGCATTACACCTTTTAACCTATTTAACCGCTGTAGCTACTGAATTAACCTTAAACCATACTTCTAGCCACATTTTTATTGTAGCATTGCTCCGCAGTGCTACAATAAAAATGTGGCTAGAGGTATGAATTTACATTCATCTAATAGAAAAAATCATTTTTTTTGGTTCTAGTTAATCCACTAACATAAAGTCGATGAAACCTTTTTCAACGTTTACATTAAGAAGTTTAACTTTTACGCGGTCACCTACATCCACTTTATTACCACCTTTCACTACTTTGCCCTCAACTGGTGGTTGAAAGATGCGCACAAATGTGCCATCAACTTTTGAGCCAGTAATAAGGCCCTCAAAAGTTTGATTGATTTTATCGGAAAGTAAAATGGCAGCTGCTGACTTTTGAGTTTGTCTTGTGACTTTATCTGCATCAGCTTCTTTTCTGCTGCACTGTTCTGCAAGACGTTCAAGTTCGTTTTTTTTATATGGGCAATCTTTAACTTCAAGAACTGCTCGTATCATGCGTTGAGTGATTAAATCGGGATAGCGTCTATTTGGGGCGGTGGAGTGAGAATAATTTCTTAATGCCAACCCAAAATGACCAAGAAGATCTTCTCCCGGATACTCGACAACATACTCCCCTCTTCCTAAAAGTTTGACAACAGACAAAGAAAGATCAGGAAATCGAACAGGATCCTTTGCTTTTTGTTTAATCAAGAAATTTTCAAGTGCTTTGGAATCAGGCTCTGTCGGTAAATTTGAACCAAGTTTGAATGCAATTTCAACAATTTTGTCCCAGCGTTTAGGCACGCGCACAATCCTTTTAAAAGCCGGAAAATTAGCTTCGTGTAAAAATTTTGTGGCTGCCGTATTTGCAGAAATCATAAAATTTTCAATAATTTCCTTTGCCCGATTTTTCCTCTCTTCAACGATATCAACAATCATTCTATTTTTTATAATGGCATGGGGCTCAACTGTTTCAAGACTTAAAGAGCCCACCGCCTGCCTACGAGCCTTCATTTTTTGAGCGATTGTATCGTGCAGTTTTAACTGATCTTGAAGTTGTATATTAGCTTCTACTTTAGAAGGTGCAACACCACCTTCAAGCCATGCACCCACTCCATTATAGGCCAATTTTGCATGGTTTCTAACAAGTGCCTTATAAATTTTGAATGCTTGCATAATTCCTTGATCATCAATATCCATCTCGGCAACATAAGCGTTTCTGTCTTCGTTCTCATTAAGTGAAGTTAGGTTGGTCGATAATTTCTCAGGAAGCATCGGGAAAATAATCGTCGGTGTGTAAACCGAGGTTGTATTGTGTTCTGCATGTTCATTAATGGCAGAACCCTTTTTAACTGTGGAATTGACATCTGCGATTGCAACATAAATTTTAACCATTTGAGCAGTTGTTTGTTCGGCATAAGATAATTGGTCTAAATCCTTTGAATCATCGTTATCAATTGAGAAAAATAATTTATCCCGCATATCTTTGACTTGTTCGTCGTTATCATAAATCGTGCCTTCATTAATTGATTTAAGTTCCTCTTCCACATCATCAGAAAAATCCACTAAAAAGTCTCTCAACTCCATGGCTTCTTTTGCTAGTGCTTCCAAGTCAATTTCAGATTTGTCCATTTTTATTGTCATACGTCACCTGTAATGTTTTTAAACTAGAAAAACTATAGATCTCATGATAACTATTTCTTGTAAATAATATTTTCAATATAAGGTATTTTTTGGATAATTTAAACATGTGGCGGTAAAATAGATGAAAACGAGAAAAATACATGATTCTGAAGTTAAAGAAATACTTAAAAGATTTGATCAAGTGCAAGAAAAATCTTCACTTAATCATAAGAAAACAAGTTCCAATACCCTCCGAAATTTAAATTATCGTTCAATCAGAAAAGAGCTAGGAGTAGATCGTTTAGATGAGATCGTTGAAGTTAATCTTGAAAATCATACTATTCTTGTTGAGCCTTCATGTCCAATGGACAAACTTGTGACCGAATTAACAAAATTTAATTTAATGGTCCCAATTGTACCGGAATTTAAAGGAATCACTGTTGGTGGAGCTATCAATGGAACTGCCATTGAAAGCAGCTCCTTCTTTCACGGACAATTTAATGACATTTGCATAGAATTTGAAATTATAATCGGAAATGGAGAACTTATAATAGCTAATCGAAAAGAGCATGAGGATTTGTTTTTTGCAATGGCAGGCGCTTATGGCTCGCTTGGAATCATTACTTTGGTAAAGTTACAAGTTATTCCCCTTAAACCTTTTGTAGCCATTGTTTACCATCGATTTAAGGACATTGAAAATGGAGTGGAGTGTTTAAAAAATTTAATTGCTTCAAAAAATCCACCTCAATTTGTTGAGGGTATTATATATAATCAAAATGAAATAGTAATTATTGAAGGTAATTTGAAAGAAAAACAGGAACTGCATTTAAGTTCTCATAAAATTTCAACTAGTCGTTTTAAGCCTTTTTTTTATAATCATGTCAAAGAAACACCGTTTACGCAAGAATATATGGATTTAACTGATTATTTCTTCAGGCATGACAGAGGGGCTTTTTGGATGGGATCCTATGCTGCTAATATTAAGCTCCTCTTTCGGTATTTGCTTGAAAATCAATGTTGTTTAAAAAAACTTAAGCATTTAATCTTTAAGCCCCTAAAAACAAATAAGAATTCAAAACTCATGCCACAAAATTTTTTATTCCGAATATTTTTTGGTTCTTGGATGACAAGTCGTACACTTTATAGCCTGCTGCATATGAACAGTGAAAACTGGTTCAAAGAAAATTTTGTCATTCAAGATTATTTTCTACCTGTGAAAAATACAATGCAATTTATCAATATAGTAATTAAAGAAACAAACATTTTTCCAATATGGCTTTGCCCCGTTCTTTTAACAAATGAGCCTCAAATTTTCTCTGCTCATTACAAACAAGAAATAACAAATGATCAGCATTTTATTGATATCGGCCTTTATGGAATGCCGAATAATTTAAAAAGTTTAGAAAACATCAATCAAACAATCGAGCATGAAGTTTTTAAGTTAAATGGTCGAAAAATGCTTTATAGCTTTAACTATTATACAAAAGAAGAATTCTATAAAATTTATTCACTGAATGATTATCAACGACTAAAAGAAAAATACCATGCTAAGGAACTATTCAGTGACATCTTCGATAAGCTTTAATTTTAACAAATCCTAATATGACCCTTATGATTTTACCTGTGGGGTAAAATCATAAGGGTCTAGATTGAATACGTTCGTCTTATTAAGACCTCTGGTAAAAAGAAGTAGAGCTTTAGTTTTTAGGGTGAGCGGCATTAAAAAGTAGCGCTGCAGCAACTGCACCTGCAATGTTTCCAAGCAATAACATCCATGTATCTTTCCAAGAAATAAGATTCATTAAAGCCTCACCTAGCACAACAGCCGGATTAAACGCAGCGGTTGAAATGCTTCCAACAGTATAAGCTCCTACTAGAAGCACAAAACCAATGGCAAATCCAAAATAAGAATTACCGGCAGTTTTTTTTGCAACTGCAACATTTAAAACCACAAAACAAAGAAGGAATGTGAATAAAAATTCTGCTAAAATAGCATTTGTCGTTAAATTTGCGGCGGTTGTTGATGCGCCACCTTTAAAATAGATAACTGTAAATGCTGCAATAATACCACCTAAAATCTGAGCCATGCAATAGAATCCCAAATCTGATGCAGTTATTTTTTTTTGCATAAAAACAGATAAAGACACAGCAGGATTATAATGACCGCCCGAAATGTGTCCGCCTGCGTAAACCATGATGCTAAGAATTGTAGCGATTGCAATTGGTGCAAAGCTTGAAATTGTAGGGTTCATGACAGTCATTCCGACAGTAAATACCAAAAAAAAAGCACCGATAAATTCGTACAAATATTTCATTTATGTCTCCGTTATTGGGTTAATTCAATATAAATAAATATTTGAAACAACTGGGGATAATTGTCAATTATTTTTATTCTTAATTTTAATACAGCGATTTGTTAAACTTGAGAGCATAAATTAGGAGTACTCTAGATGGACGTATTAGAAACATTAGACATTGAATCATTTAACGACATAATTTTAAAAGATTTCCAAAAAAGGGCAACTCTTGCCCTAGAAAGTGGAAAGGCAATATTTCTTCCAAAACTCTCGTTTAGTTTAAACTCCCAAGAATTATCTTTTCTTGATCCAAAAATTGTAGATCCAAAATCTAAAAATATTAGCTTTGATAAAAAAAAAGATTCGCTGTCCGGTACCCTATGTCAAGGCGAGGATGCTCAAAAATTAAAAGAGATGATGAAGCGTTACAGTCTTCAGACTGAACAATTTATGCACACACTTTTCCCCTCATACAAAAAAAATCTTATTCAAGCACGAACGAGTTTTCGTCCAATTCAAGCCTCAGGCCGTATTCAGTCGTATAAAAAAGATGATACGCGCCTTCATGTCGATGCATTCCCTTCAAAACCAACTCATGGGGAAAGGATCATTCGCTTTTTTAGCAATGTCAATCAAGAAGGTAAACCCCGTGCTTGGCGCCTTGGAGAACCATTTCCTGAGGTTGTAAAAAAAATGGCCCCTAGAACATCAAAGCCCATTTTAGGATTAAGAACTTTGCTTCAAGCCTTTAAAATCACAAAAAGCTACCGAACACTTTACGATCATTACATGCTTCAAATCCATGATGCCATGAAAGCTGATCTTGACTACCAGCGGCAAGTTCCACAAAAAGATATTTTATTTGCTGCAGGCTCTTCTTGGATTGTTTATTCTGACCAAGCTTCTCATGCTGCAATGAGTGGACAACATATGTTTGAGCAAACATTCCATTTACCGGTTCAAGGAATGGAAGACCCAAATAAATCTCCTTTAAAAGTGCTTGAAAGCTATTTTGGAAAAAAACTTATTTAAGAGGGAGAAATAAATGACCATGATCAAAACCCTATTTTTAGATATAGGCGGTGTGCTTCTTACTAACGGTTGGGACCGTGGAATGAGAAATGCAGCTTTATTGAAATTTCATTTGGAAAAAACTGAATTTGATCATCTTCATAAAGAGTATTACAATTTTTATGAACAGGGTAAAATCAATTTAAGTGACTATCTTGACAAGGTTGTCTTTTGGAAAAAAAGAGATTTTACAAAAACTGATTTTGAAGCATTTATAAAAGAGCAATCTCAACCCCATTCTGAAACATTGAACTATTTTTTAAACTTAAAAAAACAATACAATCTTAAAGTTGTCGCGTTAAGCAATGAAGGAAGAGAAATAGCAGATTACCGAATTAAAACATTTGATCTTGGGTTACTTTTTGACTTTTTTATTGTTTCGGCCTTTGTTGGTTATCAAAAACCTGATTATCACATTTTTCAAATGGCCTTTGATTTAACCCAAGTTCCACTTGATGAAATTTTATATATCGATGACCGCAGCGAAATGGTGGATGCTATGGCTAAATTTGGAATTAAAGGAATAAGACACACTTCGTTGGAAGCTACAAAAAATGAAATTGAGCGTTTCATGCCTTAATTTTTCTTGACTCTATTTTCTTAAAAATTTTAAAGTAAAAATTTTAAAGAAGGATTAAGAATGGCACCATACGCAAACACTATTTATGAACAATTCAACCAAACTTTAGACAGTCTTTCAAAATCCTATGAAAATGTTGCAAAAAAAAGCCCACTGGTCGATAAAATCGTCATCCTTGCAAATCACATTTTAAGACTTATTCCCATGATCGCCCTCATGCAAATCCTTCCCTTTACAGCTTTAAGTAATACCGCCTTAATGTTAACAGGCGGCCTTTTTTATCGAATTACAATCGAAAGACTCTGTCCTTTGCGCTTTGCTCTTTTATCCTCAATAGGAGCAATTGCTTTTGACTTTGCTTTAGCACAAAATCTTGAGCTGTTAGGTTGCCTACCCCTTTCCATTTATGCAATATCCGTGATTTACACAGCCGCCACCTCAACTGGCGTAAGAGCTCCACAATTAGCAACCCTTGCTGCAACCTCCTGCTGCAGCTCCAAATAACATCTACAACAAGAAGAAAACACTAGACCGCTTTAAACAAGAAAGACTTACGTTAAAAGTTCTAAAAGTTGTGATTATTTAAACACGAAGACTTAGAAGACTTAGAAGACTTAGAAGACAGCTAGGAATTCTTAAGGTTTCAAATTTTTTTAAACACAAAGAAACGAAGATCGCTAGGGAAAATTGAAATTTATTTTGTTTATTTTTTGGTCTCCATTCACCGACATCATTTACAATTTAGTTCACCCACATGGTTTACACTTTTATCCATAAATTGCTATAATAAATTATTTTAAATGATTTAAAATAGGTTACTTATATCGTGCGGGACCGGATATTGAATTAAAACATTAAATATATAAATCATCAACAAAGTGTAAACCATGTGGGTGAATTAAATGTAAACCATGTCACCAATTGCACCGCACCCCTTCCTAGCAGTCTTCTAAGTCTTCGTGTTTAAAAAATCTTCACTTCAAGAATTCATAGCGGTCTTCTAAGTCTTCGTGTTAAAAAAGTGGTTTTTTTGGTTTATTTCTTGGGATGGAAGTGGTAATATTGCCTTTTTAAAAAAGAGACATTTATGAGTATAGGTTTTGCAGAATCCGTCGACATTAAAGCCCCAACACCCATGATGGCCCAATGGCACGCTTGTAAAAAAGCAGCGCCCGATGCGGTATTATTTTTTCGAATGGGTGATTTTTATGAAGCCTTTTATGAAGATGCTCATTTACTTTCTAAAGAACTTGATTTGACGCTAACTAAAAGACAAGAAATTCCAATGGCCGGTATTCCTCACCATACGGTAGACGGATATATCGACAGATTGGTTCAAAAAGGCTTTCGTGTAGCAATCGCAGAGCAACAAGAAGATCCAAAACAAGCGAAGGGCCTTGTAAAACGTGGTATTGCTCGCATTATCACACCGGGTTCGCTCATCGACTCTTCTCTTTTATCGGAAAAGACAAATAATTTTTTCGCATCGGTCAATCGAGTTGGCAACCTATTTGGGTTAAGTTACATAGACCTCACAACCTCAGAGTTTTACGTGGTGGAACTTGAAAGCGAACTAGAGCTTTTAAATGAAATATGCCGTATTATGCCATCTGAAATTTTAACTTCAAAAAAATTCCATGAAAAGCATGATCATTTTTTTGCTGAATTAAAAAAATCTATCAACTGCCTCGTCACAGAAATCAGCGACTGGCAATTTGAAATTCAGGTCACTTATAACTTTTTAGTTTCTCACTTTAAAGTCCACAACCTCGATGGCTTTGGTCTTAAAGGACAAATCCCTTCCGTCAACGCGGCAGGTGCTCTTTTACAGTATCTACAAGATAATCTTTGCCTTTCTGTTAACCATGTTCATGAAATCATCACATGTCATGTTTCAAATTTTATGAGCCTTGATCGTATTACAGAGCGTAATTTAGAAATTACAAGTTCACTCATAGATAGCAGACGTAAAAACAGCCTACTTAGCATTTTGGACCATACTGAAACCCCGATGGGTGCCCGTCTTTTTCGACAACTGATCAAAAAACCACTTTTGTCAGTTGCAAAGATTCAAGATAGACAAGATGCCATCCAAACCTTTCTAGATAATCCACAAGCAATGGATAGCCTTCAAAATCTTTTAACTCCGGTTAAAGATTTAGAGCGTTTAATGATGAAAGTCTGCACAGGTTATGCAACACCAAGAGACTTGGTCGCTCTTAAATGCTCTTTGGATCCGGTTTATGGAATTAAGGCCCTTCTTACCAATCATTTTCATGCTTCAAGTTTAATTACAAACGAAAAAGATCAGCTTGATCATTTGCCTAAAATGACTGCTCTTATTGCTCAAGCAATAGTTGATGAGCCACCGGCAAGAATTAGCGATGGCGGCACATTTCGTCAAGGATTTCATGAAGAATTGGATGAATTAGCCCTTCTTACACAAGACAGCAAGGCATGGATCACAAAATATCAGATGCGTTTAAGGGATGAAACCGGCATTAAAACATTGAAAGTCGGCTTTACGCGTATGTTTGGCTATTATATTGAAGTAAGTAAAGGTCAAGCCGATAGAATGCCGGATTCTTTTCAAAGAAGACAAACCCTTGTTAATGCAGAGCGTTACATTACTCCTGAACTTAAAAATTTCGAATCCCGCGTTTTAACAGCAGAAGAGCGCATCCAAAAAATTGAAAATGAACTTTTTTTTAAACTGCGCGAAGAAATATCCACCTATGCCGCAAAGTTAATCCAAGTTGCAAAGTCCCTTGGCTTAATCGATTCTCTATATGGTCTTGCAAGAGCTGCTCTTTTAAACAATTACAGCAGACCCATCGTTGATGAAAGCTCCATTTTGGAAATTGAAGAAGGACGTCATCCTGTTATTGAAAACACGAATACCTCAAAGAAATTTGTTCCAAATGATACGCTAATTGGAAATGAGCAAAATCAATTATTGATCATCACAGGCCCTAACATGGCAGGAAAGTCCACTTACATAAGACAAGTGGCCATCATTACTATCATGGCTCAAATCGGCTCGTTTATTCCTGCAAAAAGTGCTCGTATCGGCATTGTTGATAAGGTCTTTACACGTATTGGAGCAAGCGATGATTTAAGTCGCGGACAATCCACCTTTATGGTGGAAATGACAGAAACCGCAAACATTTTAAATAACGCAACTTCAAAGTCTCTAGTTATTTTAGATGAAATTGGCAGAGGCACCTCAACCTATGATGGAATCTCCATTGCTTGGTCTGTTGCCGAATACCTTCTAACAGCTGAAAACAAAAAAGCTAAAACTCTCTTTGCCACTCATTATTTTGAACTCACAAAAATGGAAGAAAAAATTCAAGGCGCCGTGAATTATCATGTAGCCGTCAATGAATGTAACGATCAGATCATTTTCCTTCACAAAATCTTACGAGGCGGCACAGATAAAAGCTACGGCATCCATGTTGCAAGGCTTGCGGGTGTGCCGACTGCTGCCATTAAGCGTGCGACAGAAATTTTGGTTCACTTGGAAGAAAATGCCAACAGAAAAGGTTTATTTGAACCACCCCCGCTTAAAAAACCGCAAGCCGTCAAAACTAAAGCACCTATGACAGAAATTCAGCTAGACTTCTTCGGCAACTAACCCTTCACCAAGAAGAATGAATTATATCTCTATTGAGGTCTTCTTTGTTAAAAAAATTGGAAGTGGTAAAATAGGGGCTGATTGGGTTGAAGATTATGGACTTATGAGAGAATGGTTTGTAAATTATTTTTTTTAATTGACTATTTTTTCTAAAAATGAGAGATATAAGTTTGTGACTTCTAACCAAAAAAAAGGAGAATTATCATGAGCGATATTAAAAAACAACAACAGCCACAACAACAACCTGCTAAAAACCCGAACCAACCGAACCAGAACCAACCGAATCAGAAGCCTCAACAACAAAATAATCCAAACAGAAAACCTTTATAGTTTTCTTTTGGTAATTTTGCGAAAGTCCGAAAGGACTTTCGCTTGAGTCTATTTCTTTTGATGTGTTATGGTAGTGAAACATTAAGAGTTGTTAATATATGTCTTTTGCGATCATCACACAAAATTTAAAAATTGGTCACCAAAGCAAAGGACTGCTAATCCAATTTATCTTGTCTGAATTTATTAAATCCCACAATCAAATTTCAGAAATTCATCAATTCTCGGACGATTGCAAAAAAATTGCTTTAAGCGTTATAAAACTTACGGGTAGTAAAAGCTGTTCTGCTCTTTTTTCGTGGAATCCTGAAGATGGAATTTTGTGGTGCCTTAAGAACTATTCTAAAGCACTAAGCAGCCTTGAAGACAAAAGTGATCCACTGATCTTAAAAATGGAAAATGAAGCGAATGAAGCTTTTTTAAGCGCATTACATAGCTTAGATATTCTACAACAGATAAGTAACTTTCAGCAAGAGAAAGGAGAAGCTCTTCAAAAAGGATTAAAAAAAATCATCAATCCTTTGAAACGGTTTTCAAAAGCGTTAGCATTGGTGTTACAAAGATTTAAAGATAACGAAAATGTGATTTTTTTTCTATTACGTCATCAAAATGAATTGGATAAGATTTATGGCAAACAGTTTGTTTTTAAATTAATTAATAGAATGCATCCAAAAGGAATTGAAGAGACTGCTGATTTCGTATTAAAACAATATAAAAAACGTGGCTTTAATCATTTTATTCCTGCAATTAAAAAAAAGATTTCCGAACTAAAAAAATGAATCTATCAAAAGAAGAATACCTGCATCTTATTCAACAGACAAAGCAATACATTTTGCAAGAATATGCCGCCATTGAAAATGATGTTGATAAAAACAAAAAATGGGTTGTCAGCGGTCTTGAAACTTACCATGTCTTTAAAGATTATGCACTCAAAAACAAAAAGCCAACAAGCCAACAAGCGCCGAGTTGTGCAATGCCGCACATTTTAAAAAAGTCAGAAGAAACCTTGCCAAAATTTGGCTATAAAGAAAATTTTCAAGAGCATATTGTTAATGTGAAACCTGCGATAAGTACAAAAATTGAAGTTCAAAATAATTTTTCCACACCCAAAATAGAACCTGCACAACCTTTACCCTACATTGAAGAACAACCAAACAAAAATAGTTTTTTACAAGAGCCTTTAAAGCCTGCATCCTTGCATGATTTAACGGACATAAAAAAACAAGTACAACACTTATTTCCTTGGACTAAGATTTTAGACACTATCCCCTCCCCTGATTTGGAAGTGATTATTGTATCTGATCATAACGATAAAAAATCTGCGATCTTCCTTTCGAATTTGGCAAAGGCCATTGATATCAGACTAAAAACGTGCAGAATTCTAACTTCCAAAAAATTCTTAGAAAGTAATAATTTTCAAAAACTTAAAATGGTCATCCGCACCGATCCCAAAATCCCTCTTAAAGATGAAATTCAGGATGTTGAACTTTTTGATATCATGAAATTTATAACAAACCCAAATGATAAAGCAACGCTTTGGAAAGTAATTGAAAATGGCCTCCTTTCTTAAGTACGTTTCTGTCGTTTTAGATGTATCCATCCAAAAAACATTGGACTATGGGGTTCCGATTGAACTCATCGATTTAGTCAAACGCGGTCTAAGGGTAGAAGTTCCTTTAAGGGGATTTTTACAAAAAGCGACCATCTATGAAGTTAAGGAAACATCAATTTTTCCAAAATGTTTACCAATCAGTAAAATCATTTCAGACCAGGAATATGTAGGGGATGATTTATTTGAGCTAGGCTGCTTCATGTCAAAATATTACTGCGCAACTTTGCCCCAAGTTTTTAAAACCATGTTACCTGCTGTTGTTCGAAAAACAGAAAAGCATAAAGAACAACTTTATGTGATGCGCGCAAAAACTAAAGATGAAATAGTTAGCTACATCGAAGCTGTTCGCAATAAAAATTCTGCACAAGCTGATGTGCTGGACATCATGTTAAAAGTAACAAAAGGAATTTTACTCTCTGAACTTTTAGAATTAAGTGCTGGAACAAGAAGCCCAATTGACACACTTGCAAAAAAAGGCTATTTAAAAGTCGACATTGTACGGGTAGACCGCTCCCCTTTGTTAAATGAAGAATATTTTAAGACAAGACCAAAAAAATTAAGTCCGGAACAGGCTGTAGCCTTAAGAAAAATAATCACGAATTTAACTAACAATGAATTTAAAACCCACCTTCTTTTTGGCGTCACAGGAAGCGGTAAAACGGAAGTTTACCTTCAGGCAATTGATCATGCCTTAAAACTTGGAAAAGGTACCATTATGCTTGTGCCGGAAATTTCTTTGACGGCACAAACAATTGAGCGTTTCAGAAGTCGCTTTGAAGGTCTTATTGCCATTTTACATCATGCCTTAAGCGCTGGTGAGCGTTATGATGAGTGGCATAAAATCAGACGGGGCGAGGCAAGAATTGTGATCGGGGCACGGTCTGCCATTTTTAGTCCGGTCCAAAATTTAGGATTGATCATCGTTGATGAAGAACATGAAAGCTCCTATAAACAAAGCGATGAGGCTCCCTGTTACCATGCACGAGACATTGCCGTGATGCGTGGGAAAATTAACAAAAGCCCCGTTATTTTAGGAAGTGCGACTCCATCCTTAGAAAGCTTTACCAACGCCAAAAATAATAAATATGAGTTAAGTACTCTTTTGGCAAGAGCTGATAAAGCAACCATGCCCACAATCCATGTCGTCAACATGACAGAAGAATTTGAAAAAACAGGCGGTTACACCAATTTTTCAAGTCAACTTTTAACAGGCATTCAAAAAAGGATAGATTCTGGTGAACAAACGATTTTATTTTTAAATCGTCGAGGTTACCACACCACGCTTTTTTGCGAACCATGCCAACAAGCAATCAAATGCGAGCATTGTGATGTAGGACTCACCTTCCATAAAAAAGATCATGAACTAGCCTGTCATTTGTGCGGGTTTACCATGACGCCTCCGACGATTTGTCCGACTTGTAAAGTATCACAACCCATGAAATATAAGGGCGTTGGAACCGAACAGATCGAAAAAGCATTGCATGCCATTTTCCCTAATTTACGCACCATTCGCATGGATCGCGATACGACAAAGCATAAAGGCAGCCATCAAAAGTTATTGCGCGACTTTGGCACAGGAAAAGCCGATGTATTGATCGGCACGCAAATGGTTGCGAAAGGTTTGCATTTTCCGTCAGTTACATTGGTAGGTGTTTTAAATAGCGATAGCGGCTTAAATATTCCCGATTTTAGAGCGTCCGAAAACACTTTTCAACTCATTACCCAAGTTTCAGGACGAGCAGGAAGAGGGGCGATCGCAGGGGAAGTTATTATCCAGACAAAAATGCCCGACAATATGGCCATCAGGCTTAGTAGCGCCCAAAATTATGAAGATTTTTACAACGAAGAAATTTCCATTCGAGAACTCTTTAATTATCCGCCTTTTTCAAGCCTTGCAAAAATCACATTTTCAGGTGCAAATGAAGCTGATGTTTTAAAAATTGCGACACATTTTCGGTTAAAATTGATCGAGCAACTTCCCAATTCCTATGAGATTAACCCCGTAGTTACATCTGGTCATGCAAAAATTAAAGACAAATTTCGTTTTCAATTTTTGGTTCGCGGACAAAATATTTATCCGATCGCTCAGGCTTTGGAAACGTTGAAAGAAAAACGCTTGGTACCGGCTGCAATCCGGTTATTCATCGACATCAACCCAACCTCCACCTTCTTCTAATATATAACCGATGATGCTCTTTTTATAAAGTTTCAGATTTTTTACCAGTGAGTCAGTGAAAACAACATGAGAACAGTGAGGGGTAAATATTGCATAGCATATTCTGAAAGACTAGACTGGTAAAAAAAAATGAGGAGTGGAGTGT
>Ga0105047_10003170_pt1 | contig 29065 bp, 27 predicted proteins | sample MAT04_FD_78384 | JGI IMG/M metagenome (GOLD analysis project Ga0105047, IMG submission 78384) | Freshwater microbial communities from Lake Fryxell liftoff mats and glacier meltwater in Antarctica - MAT-04 (megahit assembly) | ecosystem: Environmental > Aquatic > Freshwater > Ice > Liftoff... | reverse complement strand
TTTTGCAGGAATCAATGTATATGCAATCCGTGAGCCTGAGGGTAAATCCCAAAATTTTGTTCCTTCCCGTACCTGATTTTGAGGAACTTGGTAGGAAGCCGGCCAAAAAACCAGAAAAAGAACTAGCCCAAATCCAAAACTCAAAACAATCAGGATTAGTTTAATAGTTATCTTCTTCAGGTTCATAATAATGTATTAATTCTGTGCTTTTCCAGCTGCCTTTATCTTCAGGCAAAACATTTCATTCTTTATGGTACAAAGCACCACCATGCTAAGGCTTGGTTTTCGTGTCACTTCAAATTCCGCTGCGCTATAACTCTTCACTTTTCAATTTCCCTATTCACTATTCCCTATTCATGGCGCATAGCGCCACCATGCTATAGCTTGGTTTCCGTTACACTCCAACTTCCGCTGCGCTGCGCTACAGCTATTCACTATTCACTATTCACTATTCACTATTCACTATTCACTATTCCCCTTTTCCCTGTCAGTTCTTGGAAAACCTGCTCTAAATTGTGCTCTTCCCGATGAAGCGAAAGCAAGGTAAGGTTATTTTCGACTGCAAATTTATTGATACGTGGCCGGATATCTTCACCAGGTTTTGCCTGAAGTTTCCACACGAGTTCATTTATTTTAACGGCCTTTGCAACTCCCGGAATAGCAAGCAGCATTTTCTCGGTTGTAGCAGTTGCAAACTCTACGGTAACAATATCATGGGTCTGAATAACCGATAATTCCGAAGTCGGACCATCGGCCACAATTTTTCCCAGGTTGATAATAATGGCGCGGCTGCACACGGCCTCCACCTCCTGCATAATGTGGGTAGAAAGAATCACGGTTTTCTCTTTTCCGATTCCTTTTATCAATTCACGGATTTCGACCAGCTGATTTGGATCAAGACCAGAAGTTGGTTCATCCAGAATCAGTACTTCCGGGTTATGGATCAAGGCCTGGGCCAACCCAACCCGCTGTTTGTAGCCCTTCGAAAGGGTTCCTATTTTTTTATTCTGCTCAGGTCCCAGGCCAGTAATTTCAATCATTTCACGAATACGTTTCGGAGCATTTTTTCCGAGTTTATGAATACCGGCAATAAACTCCAGGTATTCTTTAATGTACATATCCGGATACAAAGGGTTTTGCTCAGGCAGGTAACCAACTATTTTTTTAACTTCTTCGGTATCAAAAAGCACATTATGGCCATATACGGAAGCATCGCCCGAAGTAGGAGGGATGTAGCCTGTAAGTATTTTCATCAGGGTTGATTTTCCGGCACCATTCGGCCCCAGTAATCCTACAACTTCTCCTTTTCCAATATTGATATTCACTTTATCAAGCACCACCTGAGTGCCATAAACTTTAGTAATATCGCGGGTTATAATTGTCATGTTCCTTTTGCATTGATTGCGGTTGCAAACCTACGAAAATTAGCTGAAACTGAAATCTAAAGCTCTTGACATACTGGAGATGTTAAATCAATCAGAAGGAATTTTTATATTTTCTGAATTCATTTGTTCAAACCTAAAACATTGCTTTACTAAAAACGAGGTTTTAATTGATCCATTTCCCTGAACATCAAATAATTTGATTTTCACTTTTGAACAATCACTTTTTTTTCTACTTTTGCACCCTCAATTTCCGCTTGAAAAAGACGCTGTCACCCTTGCTGAAAAGTATTCAACAAAATATTGTGAATAAGTCTTTGGAATTTCAAATTATAATAATACCTTTGCACCCCTTTTTATACCAAAGAGGGAATTTTTGATTAACAGCATATTACACAGGACGATGAACACATTAAGTTACAAAACAGTTACTCCTAAACCCGCCGATATTAAGAAAGAATGGGTTTTGGTAGATGCCGAAAACGAGATCCTCGGCCGCATGGCAACACAGGTAGCACGAATTCTGCGCGGAAAAACTAAAACCAATTATACTCCTCATCTCGATTGCGGTGATAACGTAATTATCATCAATGCCGAAAAGATCCGTCTGACCGGTAAAAAGATGAATGACAAAGAGTATGTTCATTATTCAGGACACCCGGGCGGGCAGAAAATAAATACCCCCAGGATTATGCTGAATAAAAAACCTGGTTATGTAGTTGAAGAAGCCATTCGTGGTATGCTTCCTAAAACAAAACTGGGTGCTGAGTTGTTCCGTAACCTGCGCGTATTTGCAGGCCCTGAGCATACACACGAAGCTCAGAAACCTCAAAAGATTAACATTAACGAAATTAAATAAATAAAATGGAGACTACGAATGCTATTGGTAGGCGTAAATGTGCTGTTGCACGTGTTTACATCAAAGAAGGTACAGGTGTAATCACGGTTAACGGACGTGACTATAAAGAATATTTCCCAACCGCCATATTACAGAATACAGTTATGCAGGCTTTCGAGATTTCCGCAACGGTTGGAACTTTCGATGTTACTGCTAACCTTGATGGTGGTGGTATTACTGGTCAGGCCGGTGCGCTGAGGCTGGGTATTTCACGTATTCTTTGCGAACTCGACCCAACACGTCGTCCTGCACTAAAGGCTGAAGGCCTGATGCGTCGTGACCCACGTATGGTTGAACGTAAGAAATTCGGACAGAAAAAAGCCCGTAAACGCTTCCAGTTCAGTAAACGTTAAGATTGAAAATGAAGGTAGTTTAGTATCTAAATTGCCAGGACTTCCGCCTGTGGTGGAGCTACCTGGCAATTGTGGCATTAAAGAATGTAAACTAATTAAATCAGGAGAAAAATTAAATGGCAAGAACAACATTTGACGAATTACTCGATGCAGGCGCACACTTTGGTCACCTGAAACGTAAATGGAATCCAAACATGGCTCCCTACATCTTTATGGAGCGTAACGGTATCCACATCATCGACCTTTACAAAACCATCGCTAAAATCGATGAAGCTGCTGCAGCAATAAAACAAATTTCAAAATCAGGTAAACGCATCCTTTTTGTAGCTACCAAAAAACAGGCAAAAGAATTGGTTGCCGAACTGGTACGCCCAACAAATATGCCTTACGTTACTGAGCGCTGGCCGGGTGGTATGCTTACCAACTTCGCTACTATTCGTAAGGCGGTTAAAAAAATGTCGTCAATCGACAAACTGATGGTCAGCCCAGCTTTTCTTGGTATTTCGAAACGTGAGCGTCTGCAAATCACCCGCGAACGTGCCAAACTCGAAAAGAACCTTGGTTCCATCGCTGACCTTAGCAAACTTCCTTCTGCAATTTTCGTGGTTGATATCATGAAAGAACATATTGCCATTGCTGAAGCCCGCAAACTTAACATACCTACCTTTGCTATCGTTGATACCAACAGCGATCCTAATCTGGTTGATTTCCCTATTCCTGCTAACGACGATGCTTCGAAATCAATTTCTCTGATCATCAAAAAAATGATCGAAGCTATTGAAGAAGGAAGCAGCGAGCGCAAACTCGACCGCGACAAACGCGATGAGGAAGGCGAAGAAGCCGAAAATCAGGCTACCAGCACCATCCACGACGACGACGACGACGATGCCCGCGAAATAGCCCGCAAAAAACGCGTTGCTGCCGGCCTCGAACCTGCTGAAGGGGATGATCGCAAGCGCCCGCGTAAACCTGTGGCTCGCAAAGCCGGTCCAGGTGGCCCACGCAAAGCACGTCCATAATTAAATGAAAACATTTTAGTGTAATCATAAACCTGTACTAACGTGCAGGTTTATGTAATTACAGCAGTTAATAACAAATTGAAATAAAAACACAATGGCTACTATTACAGCATCAGATGTAAATAAACTCCGTCAGATGACCGGTGCAGGTATGATGGATTGTAAAAATGCACTCGTTGAATCAGAAGGCGATTTCGAAAAGGCAATTGATACACTTCGCAAAAAAGGTCAGAAATTGGCTCTTAAACGCGCTGACCGTGACGCTAACCAGGGAATCGTAATTGCAAAAACTACCACCGACAATAAATTCGCTGCAATTATAATGCTGAACTGCGAAACTGATTTCGTGGCTAAGAATGATGAATTTATCCAATACGCTCACAAAGTTCTTGCCCTTGCAATCGAATCTAAACCAGCTTCGCTTGAGGCACTTAAAGGATTATCGATCGATGGTCGTATGATTGCTGATGGTGTTACTGACCTTATCGGGAAAACCGGTGAGAAAATGGAACTGGCTCATTATGAATTTATCGAAGCTCCTTTGGTTTATGCATACAACCACTTTGGTAACAGACTAGCTGCTATCTTAGGTCTTTCGAAAGATTCATCAGAAGGAATTGAAGATGTTGCAAAACACGTTGCAATGCAGATTGCTGCTATGAACCCTATCGCTCTTGATAAGGACGGCGTTGACGCTGAAACTATTAAGCGCGAAATTGAAGTTGGAAAAGATCAGGCTCGCGAAGAAGGAAAAGCAGAAGAAATGCTCGAGAAAATCGCCATGGGTAAACTGAATAAATTCTACAAGGAAAACACGCTGCTCAACCAGGAATACATTAATGATTCGAAAATGACAATTCGTGAATACCTGCAGAAAGCTGATAAAGATCTTACTGTTACCAAATTTAACCGTTTACAGTTAGGTGCATAAGATCATTTGGGTTGCGCGATTTGTAATCGCGCTTTTACACAAAACCGCTAAGTGAATAATAATATCGTTTTTGAAAAATCCCGTCCGAAAATGGCGGGATTTTTTTATTGGCGCGATTTGTAATCGCGCTTTTACACAAAACCGGTAAGTGAATGATACAATCTTTTTTGAATGGTAAGTCCGAAATGGCGGGATTTTTTTTTACCTTTAAATAATTGTCGATTTTCGGTTAACTCATATTTAATAATTCCCAATCATTGTTCAACAAAGTTTAATATTCCATAGTAAATAACTGGAAACTAAAAACCCCGCAGGCAAGCTGCAGGGTTTTTTGCAAAGAGATACGAGTATAATTGGATTAAGGGAGTAGCTTTTTAATGATTTCAGAAATTAATTTATTGTCTGCTTTTCCGGCAACCAATTTGGTCGAAAGTCCCATTACCTTGCCCATATCTTTTATACCTGTAGCCCCTGTTTCGGAAATTACTTTTTTTACAATAGCAATTACTTCTTCATCACTCATTTGTTCAGGTAGATACTTTTCGATAATGGCAGCTTGGAATATTTCAGTTTCAGCCAGATCAGGTCGCCCCTGTGCTTTGAAAATTTCGGCACTTTCGCGGCGCTGCTTTACAAGCCGTTGTAGCATTTTTAACTCAACAGTTTCAGGAATAATACCACCCGAAACGTCCTTGCCTGTTTTTTCGAGCAATAAAGCAGCTTTGATGGCACGCAAGGCTTCAAGTTTTTCCTTGTCCTTGTTTATCATTGCCTGCTTTAAATCGTCATTGATAAGTTTTTCGAGTTCCATGGCTATGGGTAATTTGTAGGTTCTGTTGTTTATAATCTGGTTTCATTGGACGGAAGACTGAAGACCGGTGTCCGAAGTTCCCTGCTGTTTTACTTAATTCAGAAAATCAATGCTCATCAAAAAAAATCAAACAAGTTTTAATTTCTTTAGTCTGCGGGCTCCGGTCTTTGAACTCTTAAATTAATGCATTCAGATTTATAGCAAAACCTGTTAGTCCACATTGTCATGAAGGAATGAATTATTCTCCCTCAGTCCTGTTTTATTATTTCCATCTGAACCCAAAGTGTAGCGCGAAACTGTGCTTTCGTTCAGCTGACTTGCATCAGGCAAATCAACATTACGCCTCATATAAGCCGGAACACGTTCCATTTCTTCAACATTGGAGGCACTGATTGGTTTATGACTCAGGTTTTTGAGCTTGTTTATCCGGTCCTGATATTTGTCTTCCTGTTCTTTTTCTTTAGGCTCAATTGCATGGAATGACTGAACAGGAGCTTTTATTTCGGGTCTGGCAACAGGCATGGTTATTTCCAGCTCAGGCTCCTGATGAAAAAAAGATTTTACTTCGAAAGGCTCAGGTTTTTGAATTTCCTTTTCCTGCGAAACTTCCTTTTTCTCGGCAGAACTTTGAGTGAAAAGTGTGTAACCTGTATTGTTAATGCTCACTTCAGGCATTATTTTAACCGGTTCTGTGAGAGGTTTTGACGGCTCAACCGGCTCAACCATAAGTTGAACTTCGGTAATAGATTCGGTTTTTTTTGCGGCAGCCGGTTCATAAAGTGTATTCTTAACTCCATTAAGTGAGTGAGTAATTACAACAGGTTTGTTGAAACCGGTAGCAATCAGTGTAATGGATATTTCATCATCCAGGTTATCGTCAACGCCATCGCCCCATATAACATTGGCATCTACTCCGGTTCTGTTGGTGATATAGCCTGTAATGTCGTTCAGCTCTTCGAGTGATATTTCGTTTTTGCCCGAAGTGATGTAAAGCAGAACATTGGCAGCTCCTTTTATATCAGTATCATCGAGCAATGGCGAATTTAGAGCCATTTCGACCGCATTGATGGCACGATCAGGTCCGCTTGCAATACCAGCGCCCATGATTGCTTTTCCACTGCCCTGCATCACTGTTTTCACATCCTCGAAATCGACATTGATCCGGCCGGTGACTGTAATGATTTCGGCTATTCCTTTTGCTGCAATGGTCAATACATTATCGGCTTTGCCAAAAGCCTGGCTAAGTTTCATGTCGCCCTGCATATCGAGCAATTTGTCGTTGCAGATTACAAGAGTAGTATCAACGAATTTTTTCAATTCTTCGATGCCAGCTACAGCCTGAAGTTCGCGTTTACGACCTTCGAAACCGAACGGTTTGGTAATGATACCAACAGTAAGAACACCTAATTCGCGAGCTATTTGTGCAATTACAGGAGCAGCACCGGTACCGGTTCCACCTCCCATACCGGCAGTAATGAATAACATGGAAGTGTTGTGCGAAATGATTTCCCTGATCTCATCGGCGATCTGAATGGCGGCATCGCGACCAACCGAAGGGTTGGCTCCAGCGCCTAAACCAGTTGCGCCTAACCTGATTTTGTTGGGTACATCGCACTTATTAAGTGATTGTGAATCAGTGTTACATATATAAAAATCAACGCCTTTGATCCCTTGCTTATACATATATGCAACGGCATTACTTCCGCCGCCACCAACACCGATTACCTTTATGATTGGAGCCTGGTCATCAGGCCTGTCGAATTTAAGCATATCAGTCATTTTTCTCCCCCTAAAATTAAATGTTAAATATATCGTTGATTTCAGTTGTGCATTTTTTTACTAACAAAATGATTGTTAATTATTAACTGATTCCATCACGGAAAAACCTATCGAGCCAATCCGAAACTTTATTGTGTTTTGGTGCAGGAGTTTTGCTTTTTGCATCAGTTTCTTCCGGTTGCTCAGTATCATTTTTAATTTGTGATATATCACTCCGCTGCATTCCGAGCAACACGAGCCCGATGGCTGTTGAGTACATCGGACTGGTCATTTCTTCTACCGAATTGCTTGCCAGGTGTTCATTAGGGTAACCAATCCGGGTATCCATTCCTGTTAAAAACTGGGTGAGCTGTTCAATATGCTTCAACATTGCTCCGCCACCTGTTAATACAATGCCGGCGATCAATCTTTTTTCAAGGCCGGTGCTCTTTATTTCCTGGTACACAGCTTCGATGATTTCCTCCATGCGGGCCTGTATAATCTTGGCCAGGTTTTTAAGCGTAATTTCTTTCGGTGCCCGGCCTCTCAGGCCAGGTATGGCAACTACTTCTTCGGCACGGTTTTCGCTTGCCAGGGCTGATCCGAATTTTACTTTCAGATCCTCGGCATGTTTCTTTATTATACTGCAGCCTGCTTTAATATCTTCAGTTATAATTTCGCCTCCAAAAGGAATAACAGCTGTATGCCTGATTATTCCATCGAGATAAATGGCTACATCAGTGGTTCCACCTCCAATATCTACCAATACCACACCGGCTTCCTTTTCGTCAACACTCAGCACCGCTTCAGCAGAGGCAAGAGGTTGAAGAATCAGATGCTGCAAGTTATACCCTGATTTTTCGATGCATTTCATAATGTTTTGAGCCGCGGAGGTTTGAGCCGTTACAATATGGAAACTTGCTCCCATCTGATGTCCCAGCATTCCTTTCGGATCTTTAACTCCCGACTCACCATCGATTATGAACTCCTGGGGTAATACATCAATAATTTTCTCACCCGGATTCATAGCCAGGTTATAAATACTTGATGTAAAGCGGTCAATATCTTCCTGGCTTATTTCTGTTTCAGGATTTTGCCTTATAGTGCTTGCCCGGTGCTGAATACTGTTAATGTGCTGCCCGGCAATACCCACATTTACTGTTCGGATAGTAACTTTGGAATTGCTTTGCGCTTCTTTAACAGCAGTTTGTATTGAATTAACGGTATTTTCGATATTGGTGATCACCCCCCGGCGGACTCCAATGGATTCGGTATGTCCGTATCCCAGTACCTCAATCTTGCCAAATTCGTTGCGGCGTCCCGCAATGGCAGCAATTTTGGTGGTTCCGATATCTAATCCGACTACGATTTCCGTTTGCATAGTTTTGAAATTTATTTTGTGCACACTATTTGATTTTTATATTCCAGATTTATCTTCCCATACTTATTCCACCCGGTTTTTACCAATCCGTGTTTATAGAAATGTTTGAGATTTTCAAGCTTTTCGGCCGCATTAGTAGTGTCGCCAAGATATACAATATGTGTTCCTGCTTTGGTTACTAATTGTATTTTTCCTTTCGATGTAATATACAGCTGCTCAATGAGCGCATTTAACGTACTGTCCGTTGTTATTATGCCTGCAAGCTGATGCAAATCATAAAGGTTACTGAGCTTTGCGCGGGTTGCTTTATTGGTAACAGGAACATCGAAAATATTCTTTCCATCTTTTAACGGACTTTCAATAAATCCACTTGCTATGATGATTTTAAACGGGAAATCAGTGCTGACAGGCATAATCCGTCCGTTCCTGTCAATGTAATGTTGTTGCCCGTCAGGTGTATAATAGCGAACCAAGGGAATACATTGATCGGCTTTAACCATAATATCACCTTCGATTGTAAGCAGTACATCCGTGTTTTGGAGGTATGGGTTTTTCTTAACAAAAGCTGCAATTCCTGCAATATCAACATCTCCGATGGTTTTTGACTGAGGTTTTCCGAATTTGAGGTTAATTTCATTAATCAGGTCAGTACCATTGATTAATGGCTGAGTTCCACGGTAATCTATACGACATGTAATTCCTCTGCACGATTTTGTTTCGTGTGTAGCGTTGGCAAAACTCATCATTACCACAACACCTGCTGCTATGGCGATCCATAAGACTATGAGCGATATTTTTACCAATAATTTCATTCTGTATTATTTATTTGTGCTGAAAAAGTTTTCAATCGGATCAACCAATGTATCAATGTCGCCGGCACCCATTGTTAAAAGTACTTCAGGGCGGTTTCCTTCGAAATATCCAGGGAAATCGGCTTTCTGAACTAAATGCTTATTGTTGTGATTCATCAGCGCAAGCAGCATTTGTGAATCAATTCCTTCGATTGGAAGCTCACGCGCCGGATAGACAGGCAGAAGCAGAACTTCATCGAGGTGAGCTAAACTTTGTGCAAATTCGTTTGCAAAATCGCGTGTGCGTGTAAAAAGATGTGGCTGGAAAATACCTGTAAGCTTTCGACCGGGAAACAGCGCTCTGGCTGAACTTATACAGGCTTTTATTTCTTCGGGATGGTGTGCATAATCATCAATATAAACCAACTTCTTCGTGTTCAGCCTGATGTCGAACCTACGTTTAACACCTGTAAAAGTGGCAAGCCCTACGATAAGTTCATCGGGAGTTACCCCTGACAAAATGGCTGACGCTAGTGCTGCTATTGCATTCTCTACATTGTAAAGACCTGGTATTCCGAGCGTAAGATTGTATATTCGACCCTGAGGATAATTAAAGTCGAAATGATAAAGCCCATTTTCGATATGTAGGTTTGTGGCATAAAAATCTGCTTCTTCATTTACGGCATAAGAGTAAACTTTACATTCAGCCGGAGAGCGAAGAGGCAGGTCAAGTCCTTTTTTTAGAATCAGGTAACCTTCGGGAACAATATTACCGGTAAAGCTGCTGAAAGCTTCTTTCATCGCATCATGAGTTCCATAAATATCCAGATGGTCGGAGTCGATGCTTGTAATAATAGCAATATATGGGTGTAAATGAAGGAAAGATCTGTCGTATTCATCAGCTTCGGCAACCATAAATCGGGATGTTTCGGAGATCAGCAGGTTACTTTCAAAATTCCTGGCAATGCCTCCAAGAAATGCCTGGCATTTTACTTCCGAAGTATTCAACAGATGGGAAACCATTGTTGAAGTTGTAGTTTTTCCATGTGTTCCGGCGCAGGCAATGGTTTTGTATTCTGACGAAAGCATACCCAGAACCTCAGCACGTTTCATCATCCGGACTCCGCTTTGTTGCAAATAGTGTAACTCTGTGCTGTCGGAAGGGATTGCAGGCGTGTATATTACGAGTCCTGTTTCGGTAGGAATCAAAGCCACATCTTCCTGGTAATGGATTATCATACCTTCCTCTTCGAGCATTCCTGTAAGTGACGTTTGGGTTCGGTCATATCCATGAACCTGGTATCCTTTGGCAATAAAATAGCGTGCGAGCGCACTCATGCCTATACCTCCGATACCGAGGAAATAAATGATATGTTCTTTAATTTTCAACGTCATTTTTTATGAATAGTGTTACTTATTTATTTCTGCTGCAAGTTCAAATACCTGGCCGGCGATCTGGCTGGCCGAATTATGCTTAGCCAGCGCGCTGATATTTTTACTTAGTTTTATTTGTTCAGTTACATTTGATGCAAGCGATAGGATTGCTTCAACAAGTTTTTCAGGGGCTTCCTTATCAGAAATCAATACAGATGCTTCCCGATCAGCAAGTGATCTTGCATTTTTTGTTTGATGATCTTCTGCAACATTGGGCGAAGGAACCAATATGGCAGGTTTCCCGGTGATGCATAATTCAGAAATAGCAATAGCGCCTGCCCTGGATACAACAATATCTGCAGCGGCATACGCATTGTCCATCTCTTTTATAAAAGGAAAAGTAATAATTCCTTTTTGCTGATACACCGACACTGACTTTGATGCATTTTCGGCATACTGTTTTCCTGTTTGCCAGATGAGTTGTATGTTTGCTTCAGCAATTCTGTTTAATCCGGAATCAATACTTTGATTAATTGTCCGTGCACCAAGACTTCCACCAACAACTAAAATGGTGGTTTTTTGATCCTGAAGGTTAAAGTATTTCAACGCTTCTTCTTTAGTTCTGCGGTTAAATTCAATTTCATTCCTCACCGGATTACCGGTGAGCCTGATTTTTGCAGCAGGAAAAAATTTCTCCATTCCTTCGTAAGCCACACATATTCTGTCAGCCCAGGAAGCAAGCATCTTGTTCGTGATGCCTGGAAATGAATTTTGTTCCTGTATCAAAGTTGGTATTCCTAACCACGATGCCATACGGAGTGTTGGCCCTGAAGCATATCCTCCCGTGCCAATTACTACATCAGGCTTAAATGATTTTATAATTTTTCTTGCGTTGTAAAGGCTTGTTATCACTTTAAAAGGGAACATCAGGTTGTCAGTGGTTAGCCGGCGTTGTAATCCGCTTATCCACAATCCTTTAATAGGATATCCCGCTGCCGGAACTTTCTCCATTTCCATACGGCCTTTAGCACCTACAAACAATATTTCAGCTTTAGGAACTGCTGCTTTTATAGCATTAGCTATTGCCACAGCCGGAAAAATATGTCCGCCTGTGCCGCCTCCGCTAAGGATAACCCTTATGTTTTCAGGTTGTTGCATGTTCCGCTTCAATTGTTTCTGTTAATGGTTCGTCTACTTCGTCAAGTTCCTTACTTACACTTAGTATGATACCAAGGGCTATACTTGTAAACCATATGCTTGTTCCTCCCATACTTACAAGTGGAAGAGGTTGGCCGGTTACAGGTACCAGGTTAACGGCTACGGCCATATTGGCAAATGCCTGAATTATAAGACTTATGGTTACCCCTATAGCGAGCAACGCACCAAACGTACCGGGTGCCCTTATGGCTATTCGTATTCCGCGGTATAACAGAATCAGATACATCAGTAATACTGTAATGGCTCCTATTGCACCGTATTCCTCGATAATGATGGCGAAAATAAAATCGTTGAACGGATTCGGGAGAAAATTTTTCTGCATACTGTTTCCGGGGAACTTGCCTACAATTCCGCCGTTAGCTATAGCTATTTTTGCCTGTTCCACCTGGAAATTTTCGTCGCTGTCGCCTTTTCCGCTGAAAGTTTCAATTCGGTTTTGCCATGTCCCGAGCCTGCCACTCGACTTGGGCGAAATTACAAGAAAGGTTATGAAGAGTGCCAAAGCTGCAATACCAATTCCGGCAAGTGCCAGCAGGTATCTGAATTTAACTCCGCCAATAAACATCAATACGATACAGGTTACAAAAAGGATGGCAGCTGTGGAGAAATTGGCTGGTAAAATCAGTGCGCAAATAATAAGTATAGGCAGAAGAATGGGTATGAACGCATTTTTTAAGTCTTTGATATTCTCCTGCTTTTTTGCAAGCATGCGCGCTACAAACATGATAAGTGCCAGCTTGGCAAGATCCGACGGTTGAAACATAATGTTTACGCCAGGCAGGGTGGTCCAGCGGGCAGCCTCGTTACGTACTTCGCCGAATACCAGTGTATAAAGCAGGAGGGGAGCGGCTATCAGTACCGCGAGCATTGATATTTTTGCATAATACACATATTTGATTTTATGCGCGGCATACATAAGCACAAATCCGAAAATAAGTATGCCCAGGTGTTTTAGAAGGTAATACTCGGTATTGCCTTGCTTGAAACGGTAAGCAAGCGTGGTGGTTGAGCTGTAAACAGCCAGTACAGAAAATACAGAGAGTATAATTACCACCCCCCATATTACTTTGTCTCCACGTATTTTCGGAATTATCTGAATCATTTTTGTTTTAAAATGTATTGTGTTTTTAAAGATTCCTCACGGCTTGTTTAAACATGTTGCCACGCTCTTCATAGTTATCAAAAAGGTCGAAACTGGCACATGCCGGCGATAAAAGTACAGTGTCACCCTTTTTGCCTATAGTGTAAGCAGTTAGAACAGCCTGCTCTGCAGATTGGGTTTCGTAAATGGCAGGAACCAGATCGGCAAATAAACCGATGAGTTTCGAATTGTCTTTTCCCAGGCAGATGATTGCTTTAACCTTTTCGGGTACCAGTTTCATCAGTTTGGTATAGTCATTCCCTTTATCAATTCCGCCTGCAATCCATATTACAGGTGTATCGGTGGTTTCGAGGGCATACCATGTGCTGTTCACATTGGTGGCCTTGGAATCATTGATAAAATCAATGCCATGGATGCGTGCTACAAATTCGAGACGGTGCTCAACGTTCTCAAAATCGCTCAGCGACTGGCGGATGCTTTCCTTGCGGATATCAACCAGTTTTGAGGCTATTGAGGCAGCCATCGAATTGTACACGCTATGTTTGCCTTGTAAGGCCAGTTCTTCCAATGTCATGGTAAATAGGTTATTATTGATGTTTATATGTATTATGTTGTCAATGAGATATGCATTCGTAGAGGTGTTTCCTGCCTGACAGCTTGTTGTGTAAATCTGTGCTTTGATATCGCGTTTTGCAACTTCTGCGGCACTTACTTCGTCGTCGAGGCAGTAGATAAAGGCGTCATTATGAGTTTGATTCTGAGCAATCCTGAATTTTGAGTTGATGTAGTTTTCAAATTTGTACTCGTAACGGTCGAGGTGATCAGGAGTAATATTGGTCAATATGGCTATTTCAGCTTTAAAACTGAACATACTGTCAAGCTGAAATGAGCTGATCTCCAATACATACCAGTCGAAATTATTTGTTGCGACCTGCATAGCGAAACTTTCACCAACATTACCGGCAAGTCCAACGTTAACACCTGCATTTTTCAGTATATGATAGATCAGGAGTGTTGTGGTAGTTTTACCATTTGCACCGGTTATACATATTTTACGGGCGTTGGTATACCTTGCTGCAAATTCAATTTCTGATATTACCGGTATCATTTTGTCCTTAATTTTCTTTACCAAAGGAGTTGTAAGTGGTATTCCCGGACTTATGATAACTTCATCAGCATCAAGAATTTCTGATTCCGTATGCCTGCCTTCTTCGAATGCTATTTCAAAATGAGAAAGAACGTTTTTGTATTTTTCCTTAATTTTTCCCGAGTCGGATAACCAAACCCTGAAACCTTTTTTCTTTGCCAGCACTGCTGCTCCTGTTCCGCTTTCGCCTGCACCCAGTATGGCTATTTTATTATTCATTATGCGAGCATTTATCTGATCTTCAATGTGATGATTGAAAAGATAGCCAGAGCAATTCCTATAATCATAAACCTCATCACAATTTTTGGTTCAGGGTATCCTTTTTTCTGATAATGATGGTGCAACGGTGCCATCAGGAATACTCTTTTTCCTTCACCAGTGCGTTTTCGTGTGTATTTGAAATACGATACCTGAATTACCACGGAAAGATTTTCGGCAATAAAAATTCCGCACAATACAGGAATGAGCAATTCCTTGCGGATTATAATGGCAAAGGCAGCTATAATTCCGCCCAGTGCCAGACTTCCGGTGTCGCCCATAAATACCTGGGCAGGGTAGGAGTTGTACCACAGAAATCCAACACAGGCTCCTACCAAAGCACTCATAAACACAACCAACTCGCCGGTATTGGGTATATACATGATATTGAGATAGTCGGCAAATACAATATTGCCGCTTACCCAGGCCAGTAATCCAAGCGTGATGGCGATTATTGCAGATGTACCCGTTGCCAGCCCGTCCATCCCGTCAGTGAGATTTGCCCCGTTCGAGATGGCTGTTATGATAAATATTACCATGGGGATAAAAATGAGCCAGGCATATTTTCGGTAATCATCGCCAATCCATTTTAGCAGAATGGCATAATCGAATTCATTGTTTTTAAGGAAGGGAATGGTCGTTTTAGTTGATTTAACAGGAGTTACCTTAAATTTGGTATTGTGGTCTTTAACTTGTTCGAAAGCAGTAAGTGATGTAGCTCCCTGAATTGTTGTATTTTTTTCGACTACTCTTTCGCGGATTACAATGCTCTGATTGAAGTACAATACTGAACCTATTACCAAGCCTGCAACTATCTGCCCAAGGATTTTAAATCTGCCTGCAAGTCCTTCTTTGTTTTTTCTGAAAACTTTGATATAGTCATCCAGAAAACCAATTAATCCCAGCCAAACGGTGACAAAAAGCATGAGCAGGATATAGATATTCAGGATTTTGGCGAAAAGCAGTGTAGGAATAAGGATTGCACCCAGAATAATGATTCCGCCCATGGTTGGAGTTCCTGTTTTAGCCATTTGACCTTCCAAACCAAGTTCGCGCACGGTTTCGCCTATCTGCATTTTACTCAGATAATTGATAATACTTTTACCATAGATAAGCGAGATAAAAAGCGAAAATATCGTAGCCATGGCAGCACGGAAGGAAATGAACTGAAACATTCCGGCTCCTGGGATATTGTAAGCTTTATCAAGCCATGTAAACAGGTAATAGAGCATGATGCGATGGTTATGGATTAGTGCTTTTCAAAACAGTTAGAGCAAGTATTTTTTTAGGATTTCTTTATCGTCGAAAGGATTTTTTTTTCCTTTTATCTCCTGGAATTTTTCGTGACCTTTTCCGGCAACAAGTATCACGTCGTTGTTTCGCGACATAGCACATGCAATCCTTATAGCATCGTGCCTGTCAGTTATATTCTGTACGTTTCGTGCGTTTTCTTTTTCTACACCAGCAAGCATTTCGGTAATTATCACTTCGGGTTCTTCGCTGCGCGGGTTGTCGGAAGTTAGTATTACCCTGTCGCTCAAACGAGCTGCAATACGAGCCATAAGCGGACGTTTTGTTTTATCTCGGTCGCCGCCACAACCTACCACGGTTATCAGCATTTCGTTGCCGGTACGTAACTGGTTAATGGTTTCCAGCACATTTTGCAATGCATCAGGTGTATGTGCGTAATCAACAATTCCAATTGTGCCTTGTGGTGATTTGATATAGTCGAAGCGGCCTTCAACGCTTTCGAGGTTGCTAAGTATGGTAAGCACTTCTACTTTATCCTGCTTCAGCAAAACACTGGCTGCATAAACAGCCAGAAGATTATAGCCATTGAACTTTCCAACCAGGCGGCACCATGTTTCATTCCCGTCGAGGTCGAGATGCAGTCCGTCGAGTGGCGATTCGATGATGCGTCCTTTGAAATCGGCCATCCTCTGTAAACTGTAACTATACTTTACGGCTTTTGTATTCTGCAGCATAACCTGGCCATTGCGGTCGTCAACATTGGTGAGAGCAAAAGCTGTTGATGGTAATTCGTCGAAAAAGCGTTTTTTTGCTTTCAGATATTCATCGAATGTTTTATGGAAATCGAGGTGGTCGTGGGTGATATTTGAGAAAATCCCTCCGGCAAAAGTCAGTCCGGCAATCCTGTTTTGAACAACAGCGTGCGAGCTCACTTCGATAAAGCAATAACTGCAACCCTTTGAAACCATTTTATCAAGTAACTGATTCATGCGGATCGCATCAGGAGTTGTATGTGTGGCAGGTATTATTTCATCATCAATTCTGTTGAGTATGGTTGAAAGTAATCCTGTATGGTAACCTAGTTGCCTGAAAAGGTTAAAAAGAAGTGTAACTGTGGTTGTTTTACCGTTTGTTCCGGTTATGCCTACAAGTTTCAGTTTTTCAGAAGGATTGCCAAACCAGTTTGATGCTATTATTCCGGCAGCAAGGCTACTGTCAGCTACTTTGATGTAGGTTACTTTATTGTTGACCGTTTCCGGGATTTGTTCACAAACAACAGCAACTGTTCCCATTTCAATTACCTGCTGAATAAAACTATGGCCGTCGACCCTGGTGCCATTAACAGCAAAAAACATACTTCCGGCACATGCTTCGCGCGAATCATATGTAATGCTGCTGATAACAATATCAGTTGCACCTATAATTTGCGTTGGGTTAACGTTTCGTAATATGTCCGACAGGAGGGTCATAGATGTTTGGTGTTTGTTTATTCTGGTTATTTTTTTAAGCCAAGGCTTAGTAGTACTGGTGTTCCGGGTATTATTTTGCTTCCGGCCGGCAGCGATTGTTCTTTTACCAGCCCCACGCCACTGAACTGAACCTTAATTCCGCGTTTTTCGAGCATGTAAACCGCATCGCGCAATCCCATTCCTATTACACTCGGTATAGTTTCATCATCGAAAGCTATTGATGCATAGCTAACACCTGTGCTGTCAGCAATTTGCGTGAGCCATTCTCCCGTGTTCCTGAGGTTCAGCGGATATCCAAGCCACTGGCTCAGGAAGTTTATATCTCTTGAATTACCTGCTATAAGTGGATTAGTGCGAATGCTGTGTGTTGTGTCCGTCCAGTTTATTCCAACTTCGGGATCAGTGGCATAAATCCGGTCGGCAATTTCGCGGAACACCGGTGCCGATATTGCACCTCCGTAATAACCGCCTTTTGTAGGATTATTGATAACTACAATGCAGGAGTATTTTGGATTATCAGCCGGGAAGTATCCGACAAACGATCCTTTGTAATTAGTTTTATTGTATCCGCCTTTGTTCTGAGCTACCTGAGCGGTTCCCGTTTTGCCGGCAACTTTATAAATCGGATTTTTTAAGACCGATCCTGTACCATGATCAACAACGGCTTCGAGCATTGTCTGTGCCATTGTAATTGCTTCTTTGGATGCAATTCGTTTGTTGATGATTTCGGGGTTAAAAGTTTTAACTGGTATTCCTGCCTTGCGCACTTCTCTTACAAAATGTGGTTTTACCATCACACCATCATTTGCCACGGCATTATAGAAAGTAAGTATTTGTAAAGGCGTAAGTGCCACTTCGTAACCGATTGACATCCATGGCAACGAGGAGTTTGACCATAAACCATCCTTAGTACCAAGTATTTGCGGACGGCCTTCACCTTTTATCTCGAGTCCCACGCGTTTGTTTACACTGAAACTGTGAAGGCGGTCAACAAATGCCTGAGGATCGGTTGAATAAGCTTTGTAAATAATTTTTGATACACCTACGTTCGATGATTTTTCGAATGCTTGCTGCACTGTCATTACTCCACCGCCCAGGTGTGAGTCTCTCATGGTACGTTTGCCAAATTTTGTAATTCCGCCTGTTACATCAACCATATCGTTTGGGGCAACTCTTCCATCCTCAAACGCGGCTAATAGGGAAAATAATTTAAAAGTTGAGCCGGGTTCGGAGCTTTCACCAATTGCGTAGTTATAAAGCTCTTCGTATTTGCCTTCTTTGGTGCGCCCAAGGTTAGCTATTGCTCTTATTTCGCCTGTTTTTACTTCCATCAGAATTGCACAGCCGTGATCGGCCTGGTTAAACTCAAGTTGTCTGAGTAATGCTTCTTCGGCAACATCCTGAATGTTGATATCGATTGTGGTGAGAATATCAGCCCCATTCACCGGTTCAATTTCATTGCTTTTATTCATCGGGCGCCAGTTGCCGTCCGGAATCCTCTGGTAAAGTCTTTTCCCGGCCATGCCCTGCATTTCGCTGTTAAAAGCACTCTCGATACCTACATTGTTTGGGTTTCCTTCTTTGAACCAGCCAAGGGTCCTGTAGCCCAGGTGATCGTAAGGATAAACACGTTTGCTCTGAACCTCAGTAATCAGGCCGCCACTGTTTTTGCCTAATTTAAATATTGGGAATGTCCTGACAGCTTTGAGCTGGTCGAAAGTCACTTTGCGTTTGATCAGCAGGTAACGGTTTTTATTTTTACGTGCTTTTACAAGTATGTTTTTGTATTCCGTTTTGCTCTTATCTTTAAAATAGCGCGAAAGGTAAAATGCAAGGGAATCAACGTTATCTTTAAAAATAGAATCAGGGATGTTAGTAGAAGCTGCATCCATGCGGATTTCGAAAAGGGGAACCGATGTAGCGAGCATCTGGCCGTTAATATCGTAGATATTGCCTCGGTTAGGATCGATATTAAAATATTTCATGGAGAGTTTCTCCGCTTTGGCTTTCCACATTTCGCCTTCAACAAGCTGGATATAAAGGATCTTGGCGATAATGGCAAGGCTTATGACAAACATAAAGCCATATACCAGGTACACTCGCGTAAGAATTGGTTTCCTCGAATCCATTGTTGCTGTTTCCTCTTTTTGTAATTACTTTTCTTGTTCAACCACTATTTTGCGGGGAGGTGTTTTTGATTCCTTGAGTCCGCTGTTTTGCAGCCGTTTGGCAATTTCTGTCTGCCGCGTTGTATGCATAAGCTTCGATTTTGTATTGATATATTCGAAGCGTTGTTCTTCAATCTGCTTTTTCGTTTTGCTGATGCTGATAATTGTGCGGTTAGCGTAGTTGGAGTTAAAAATGTATAGCAACCCGATGCATGTTAGGAAAATGAGAAAAGGCAGAAGCCCGATTACTTTCTCGCGAACCAGGAACGATCCTTCCAGTATGCTTTTCATCCCCGAAGGTTTCTTTGCAGCTTTTGGTTTCTTTTCTGCTTTGGGTTCAGTTACAACCTCCTCAGGTTCTTGATTTATTGTATTGCGGAGATCGTTCATGATTCAATTTTTTGAGCAATACGTAATTTTGCACTTCTCGACCGTGGATTTATTTTTAGTTCTGCATCATTTGGTGTTACAGGCTTACGGGTAATTTGTTTGAAAGGAGTGATAATATTACCATAGAAATCTTTAATCTGTTCGCCTTCAAAATTGCCGGTCTTCATATAGTTTTTTACAAGCCTGTCCTCAAGAGAGTGATAGGATATTACTACAAGTCTTCCGCCTGGTTTCAGTATATCGGCTGTCTGTTTGAGCATGGCTTGCAAGGCACCCATTTCATCGTTTAGTTCTATCCGAATTGCCTGAAAAACCTGAGCCAGGTATTTGCTTTCGTAATTTATTGGTGTGCAGGATTTTATTGATTCCTTCAGTTCGTTGGTAGTTGTTATTGGCTTGGAGCGGGCGGCTGTAATAACTGATGCCAGCTCACGGGCATTTGAAATTTCGCCATACAGTTTAAATACGGAGTAAAGTTTTTCTTCCGGATAGGTATTAATCATTTCTGCGGCTGTATTAACCTGTTTGCGATCCATACGCATATCGAGCGGACCTTCGAAACGGGTTGCGAAACCGCGCTGTGGGGTGTCGATCTGATGCGATGAGATGCCAAGATCGGCCAGTATTCCATCCAGTGGTAAGGCTTTGTAAAGGCGAAGGAAGTTTTTTAAGTAGCGGAAATTTTCATTCACCAGGATGAAGCGTTCGTCGTTTATAGTATTGCTGAGGGCATCTTCGTCCTGGTCAAAAGCAATTAATCTCCCGTCAGTATTGAGTTTATTTAAAATTTCGCGCGAATGGCCACCACCTCCGAAAGTAACATCAGCATAAATCCCTGATGGATTGATGCTCAGGCCTTCAATACTTTCGTGCAATAACGCTGGCTGATGATACATTCAGTTTTCATTCGTTGAGGTTAATATTCCCTAATATTTTCTCGGCTAAATCAGAAATATTAGTCTGGGTGGCGTTTACAACTTCATCGTATTTCGCTTTATCCCAAATTTCAATACAATTCATTTTCGCAGTAATTACAATATCACCGGTTATTTCGGCGAATATTGCCAGGTCGCGAGGTATTAGTAAGCGGCCAGTGCCATCAAGCTCTACTTCTTTTAATCCGGCATTATACGCACGGATAAAATCATTATCCTCTTTTCGGAACCTGTTCAACTTACTGGTAATCTTGCTGATAAGCTCGTCCCAGTTGGGTTTGGGATAAAGCTCCAGACATGAACTGAAAATGCTTCTCTTTACAATGAAACCCTCTTTTAATGAGGCAATTAGCTGGTTCTTTAATGCAGCGGGAAGAAGAAATCTTCCTTTTACATCAACCCGGCAAATATGCTCTCCTTGAATGGGAATCATGTATACGTTTATTTTGGCGTAAATTTACTGTAGAATTCCCACTTTTTACCATTTACTCCCACATTTATTTATTAACAATACACAGAATGCTTGTTTCATAAGGCTTTTACGATAAATGCCGTCTGAAATAAGCGTAAACACTATGTTTTAAGTTTGAAATATAATGATATCAGCACTTTGGTGCCATAATTAGTAGTAATTATAGTTAAATTCTTAAATATCTCATATTACACGTGTTCAGGAAATTCACTAATTTTGCGTAATTCAGTAAGCGTATTTACTGATTTTAAGTACTAATATTATATGGAAGATCAGTCTCTTAGCAGCCAGGATGGACAATTCTTACTTGATCTTGACAAAGTAATAACGGGTAAGAATCCCCGATTGCTTAAAATTCTGCCCCAATTTCTTCTCAGGTACCTGAAAAAAGTAATTCATCAGGACGATCTGAATGGGATACTCATCCGCAACCGGAACTGCTATGATCTTGATTTTCTGGATGCTGTACTCAAAGAGTTTGGCGTTAAGATTAAATATGAGGGAATCGAAAATATACCTGTTTCAGGACATTGGATCGTAGCTGCAAATCACCCCCTAGGCGGACTCGATGGTATGGCGCTTATGTGGGTATTGGGGAAAGTGAGGAAGGATATTGTTTTTCCAGTGAATGATCTGCTCATGCTTATTCCAAATCTGAAAGGACTATTTGTTCCTATCAACAAACATGGATCTAATTCTGGAAATGCCAGGTTGATTGACAGTGCATTTGCTTCTGATAAAGCATTGCTTTTTTTTCCGGCCGGCCTATGTTCGAGAAAACAGAAAGGCGAAATTTTCGATCTCGAATGGAAAAAGAGTTTCATTACCAAAGCTAAAGTACATCAACGGGATATTATACCTTGTTATATTAAAGGCCGTAATTCAAATTGGTTTTATAATCTGGCCAGGCTGCGTTCTTTATTCGGAATAAAAGCCAACATTGAAATGCTTTATCTGGTGGATGAGATGTACAAACAAAAGGATAAGGAAATAATAATTACCTTTGGGAAACCAATTTCTTACACTATCTTTGATAAAAAGAAATCAGATGCTGCATGGGCTCAAAAGCTGAAAACTCATGTATATAAATTAGGAAAAGATATAAACAGCTCGTTTGATGCTGATTAAATACCACTACAGCAATGCAGGATATAATTGACGCGATTGACAGAGATTTAATTGAAAAAGAGCTGACACACGACAAATTTGTAAAAAATACAAATAGTGGTAGCAACGAAATTTATATAGTATCGTACCATAATGCTCCTAATATTACCAGGGAAATAGGGCGCTTGCGAGAGATTACCTTCAGGGATGCAGGAGGAGGAACCGGCCTCGCTTGCGATCTTGATGAGTTTGATACAGATATAGAAAATCCATTTCAACAATTATTTGTTTGGGATCCACGCGAAAAAGAAATCGTCGGTGGTTACAGGTTTATTCACGGCAAAACACTCAAAAGAAAGGCCAACGGACATATAAATACCCCTACCAGCGAGCTTTTTCAGCTTTCGGAACGGTTTATCAACGATTTTTTGCCTAATACTATTGAGCTCGGCAGGTCATTTGTTCAGCCACTGTATCAGCCAACAGTAAACCTTCGAAGGGGTATGTACGCCCTTGATAATATATGGAATGGACTTGGCGCAATACTAAATCAAAATCCGGATGTGAAATACTATTTCGGGAAAATAACCATGTATCCTCATTATAATATTGAAGCACGGGATATGATACTATATTTTCTGGCTAAATATTTCGGGGATAAAAACAACCTGGTATTTCCAATCGAACCTTTACTGCGAACTACTCCGGAATCGTTACTTACTGAGACTTTTATCGGAGGTTCTTACGAAAAAGACTATAAAATACTTGTTCAGAATGTGCGTCAACGTTTCGAAAATATTCCCCCTCTCGTTAATGCGTATATGAACCTGTCTTCTACAATGCTTTATTTCGGTACTTCCCTTAACCCGGGATTTGGCGAGGTTGAGGAATCGGGAATTCTGGTCACTCTCGATGATGTATACGACATCAAAAAGGACCGCCACCTTAATATCCCTTCATAATTTAAACCATATTTTAATGAATAATCGCAGGGCAGCTTTTATGATAAGTGCAGCCGATGTAAATGGCTGTCCGCAACCCCGGGTTCCGGAATATGCGTTTTTCGGACGGTCGAACGTTGGCAAATCATCGCTCATTAATATGATAAGCGGAGTTAAAAACCTGGCACGAACATCATCAACTCCGGGTAAAACGCAGTTGCTGAACTATTACATGGTCGATAACGATACATGGTACCTGGTTGATCTTCCAGGCTATGGTTATGCAAAAGTTTCGAAAAAACACAGGCGAAACTGGGAAATTATAATCCGCGAATACCTCCTTCAGCGGAAATCGTTATTATACACATTTATTTTGCTGGATGTTCGGCACGATGCGCAGAAAAGCGATCAGGAACTTATTAACTGGATGGGTGACCAAGGACTACCTTTTTGCCTGATTTTTACCAAAGCCGATAAAATTTCGAGGAATGCAGTTAAGCGAAATGTAGAGGAATATAAAAAAGTACTTTCAGAAAAATGGGAGGAACTTCCTCCCATTTTTATCACATCATCGTTATCGGGTGAGGGAAAAAACGAAATAAATGAATTTATCGCGAATTCCAATATTGAAAACGCCTCACTTTTCGGCTTCGGGGTTGAATAGCAAATTCTTATTTGTATAGAATCAATAACTGGTTCTTAGGCACCATATCTCCTTCTTTTACAAATATTTCAGCAATCACACTGTTTTCACCTGCAAACATGGTGTTCAGCATTTTCATCGCTTCCAGATCAAGTAGCTTTTCGCCCGCTTTCACTTTTTTCCCTTTTTTCACATAAATTTTCTTTATTGTTCCGGGAATAAATGAAAGTACTTTTTTGGGGTCAAGCGGCTGATAGTGCTTGCGGTTCATGAATTTTTTCGTGAGCCTTGTCTTGTATTTTACATCCTCAATCAGCAAAGTTTGAAATACTTCTGCCTCCTGATTTTCGGATACAGTTTCTGCTTTTATGTCCTGTAAGTTCAGGCTTTTTGACTTTTCACTTGTTGGCATGGCTATTCTTTTTAGTTGAAACAACTATTAAAAAAAACTGTAGTGTAAATGAAGTATCAGAATACGGCTTGTGTAACTCAAATATCGCTTGCTGAATGCCAAGACTTCATTTACGCTTTCAGAAAAATTAAAATGGTGGGATGCCATGTTTCTTCAATGGAACATCAACTTTTTTATCGGCTGAAATGACAAGAGCATGAATAACCATGTCGCGTGTTTCTTCGGGACTGATAACTGCATCAACATAACCGTATGCGGCAGCAACAAAAGGATTGGCAAATTTCTCCTTGTATTCCTTAATCTTCAGCTTACGCATTTCATCAGGGTTTTCAGCCTCTTTTATTTCATTTCTGAAAATAATATTTGCTGCACCTTCAGGACCCATAACTGCAATCTCGGCTGTTGGCCAGGCAAATACGAAGTCGGCACGCAAATGGCTTGAACACATCGCTATATAACCTCCTCCGTAAGCTTTACGGGTAATTACAGTAATTTTTGGAACGGTAGCTTCGCTATAAGCATACAATACTTTAGCGCCATGGCGTATAACACCGGCATGCTCCTGGTCAACACCCGGCAGGTATCCCGGTAAATCGACCAAAGTAACTAAAGGAATATTGAAAGCATCGCAATAGCGGATGAAACGGGCAGCTTTATCGCTCGAATCCACATCAAGTACACCTGCTAAAACCAAAGGCTGATTGGCTACAAATCCTACAGTAAAACCATTCATGCGGGCAAAGCCGATAACTATATTCTGGGCAAATAAATCCTGAACTTCAAGGAAATCGGAGTCGTCGCAAATGCCACGGATTACGTCTTTAACATCATACGGTTGCCGGGGATTTGTAGGGAATACCTTATCGAGGCTGTACTGACGCACACGGGGTGGCTTTTTAGGGAACGCTTCTGCTTTCTTCAGATTGTTCCAGGGAATAAAACTGCAGAGTTTTTTAATTTGCTCAAAACATTGAATTTCACTTTCAGCAAAGAAATGTACATTGCCGGTAATTTCGGCCTGTACGCGCGCTCCTCCAAGTTCTTCCATCGAAATTTCTTCACCAAGTACTGTTTTTATAACTTCAGGACCGGTGATAAACATTTTCGAAATTTTATCAACAACAAATACAAAGTCCGTAAGCGCTGGTGAATACACAGCACCTCCTGCACAGGGGCCAAGTATTACTGAAATCTGTGGAATTACACCTGATGCTTGTGTGTTACGATAAAAAATTTCACCATATCCGGCCAAAGAGTTTACACCTTCCTGAATACGGGCACCACCTGAATCGTTAATCCCGATGAGGGGGATTTTGAGTTTCATAGCATGATCCATAATCTTGGTGATTTTCTTGGCATGCATATATCCAAGCGAGCCTCCTGCTACTGTAAAATCCTGCGCAAAAATACAGACCGGATAATTGTTGATTGTTCCTGTTCCGGTAATTACACCATCGCCGGGAAGATATTTGTCACTCATTTCAAAATCGCGGCCGGCATGTTCGACAAACAAGTCGTATTCGTGAAATGACTTTGCATCAAGCAATGCGATAATTCTTTCGCGGGCTGTCAGCTTTCCGGTAGCTTTTTGCTTTTGGATGGCTTTATCGCCTCCCCCACGCAATGCTTCCTGCATTCGGCGTTTGAGATCAGATGATTTGGAGCTTAAGGACATAGGTTTTTGATTTGTGAATATTTAGATGTTTTACCAAGTGGCAAAATCCGTCATTATAGGCAAAGATACAATCTTTTAATTGGTTATTCGTTTACCTGAATTGCATTTTTAGTGTGCTGACATATGCCATGTTTTCTTAATTGCTTAATTTTGAGACTTTAAACCTTTATCATGAATATCGAAGAATTAAGGGATTATTGTATCTCAAAACCTGCCGTTACCGAGAGTTTTCCTTTCGACGAGTCTACTCTTGTTTTTAAAGTTGCAGGCAAAATGTTTTTACTCACCGACCTGGTAGACGCTTTTTCGATGAATGTTAAAAATACTCCTGAAAAAGTGATCGAACTCAGGGAGCAGCACCCCTGCGTTAAACCCGGTTACCATATGAATAAAATTCACTGGGTTACGGTTACGATTGATGGTTCAGTATCAGATTCATTTCTCAAACAATGGATTGACGAATCATACAATCTCATCGTTTCTGGCTTCTCACGAAAAGAGAAGTTGCTTTTCGCAGATATGAATGGCAAAATCTGATTACTGAAGTGGAATGTGTTTTGACAACGCATTAACCAAAGCTGCTTTAGATTGAATGCCAACCAGCGTTTCGACAAGTTGACCGTCCTTGAATATGAGAATGGTTGGGATTGCCTGTATACCATATTGATTAGCAACCGGCTCGTTTTTATCAATATCAAGTTTGCCTACTTTTACTTTGCCTTTGGTTTGACCTGCAATTTCGTCAATAACGGGAGCCATAGCTTTGCAAGGCATGCACCAGGTTGCCCAAAAATCGACCATTACCACACCTTGTGCTATTTCGCTGCTGAAATTTTCGGTTGTGAGTATAACAATGTCGCCACTATCCGAGCCTTTATTACAAGAAGGCAGACTGACTAAAACCGAAATCATTATCAATGTGAGAAACAGTATCTTTTTCATTTTCAAGAAATAAATTAGTTAGCGTGTATACTTATTTTAAAGTTACTATGGTTATTCCTGACCCACCACTCTCCAGCGGTGCATCGGAGAAATTATTAACTTCGTGTACTCCTGAAAGGTAATTGCGGATAACGCTGCGGAGCACTCCATTTCCTTTTCCATGTAAAATACTGATCTCTGGTATCCGGAACATAACTGCTTCATCAATATAACGTTGAATAAGTGTTTCGGTTTCTTCGGCACGTTTACCTCTTACATCAATTGAAATACGAAAATTAGCCGTACGTGCATTCATATCGTTAACCATGTTCTGATAGGCAATTCCACGGTTTATAATCTTCTTCACAGGGGTGTTTGCTGCTACTACTTCCAGTGTTTTTGTTTTTACGCGTAGCGTTACTGTATTAAAGGCCACAACTGCTTCATGGTTTGTGAGCTCAGTTACTTCGCCTGTTTCGTGCTGGCCGATCATGCGCACACGACTGCCAATGCTTACAGGAGTTCCTGTTGCTAAATCGGGATGAATGATTTCTTCAGTTTCAATTTCTAGTGGTTCCTGTGCTTCTGGTTCGGCAACTTTTTCGGAATAAGCTTTGATTTCGGTTCGTAACTGCTTTGTTTTTTGAGTGTCGGCTTGCGACTGCCTGATTTCACGAATCGTTTTTTCAATCAGCTGATTCGATTTATTTAAAATAGCTTTGGCTTCTGAATTAGCTTTTTCAAGAATCTCCTTTTGCTTTTTGTCGAGATCCGTTTTTAAAGTTGTGTACCTTTTTATAAGACCGGCAAGCATTTCATCAGCCTGCTGAAGCTGCTTTTCTTTCAGGTTGAGCTCAAGTTTCTCTGCTTCAAGGTCTTGCATCTGTTTGTCGAAATCAAGTTTACCATGACCCACTTTTTCACCAGCCCTGTCCAAAACTTCTTTCGGGAAGGAAATATTTGATGCAATTTCAAATGCAAAGGAACTGCCCGGGCGTCCGGTTTTTAATACAAACAGCGGTTTCATATGCCGTGTATCGTACAACATAGCTCCATTGAGAAATCCCGGGTGGTTGGATGCAAGTAGTTTCAGGTTGGCATAATGGGTTGTTACTACCCCATAAGCATTTTTATCATTCAGCGATTCGAGCACAGCTTCGGCAATGGCGCCACCGGATTGCGGTTCGGTACCAGCACCAAATTCATCTATCAGAAACAGGGTTGAATTATCAGCAATATCAAGCAAGTTTTTGATATTTAGCAAATGACTGCTGTAGGTGCTTAAATCGTTTTCAATCGATTGCTGATCGCCAATATCAATAAAAATATGATCGAAAATTCCAGCTTCGGAAGTGTCTAAAACCGGAATCAGCAATCCGCACTGAAGCATGTATTGCAATAACCCGACGGTTTTCAGCAATACTGATTTCCCTCCCGCATTCGGACCGGAAATGATTAGTATCCTGTTGTTTCCGTCAAGCGAAATATCAGAAGGAACAATTTCTCGTTTCTGCTTTTTAAGCGAAAGCATTAGAAGTGGATGTCGTGCCTGTATCCAGTTGAATGACTGCTGATTATGCAACAATGGTTTCATGGATCCGGTTTCGATGGCCAGCAACGCTTTTGCCCGAAGGAAATCGAGTTGTCCTAAAAAATCAATTGATTCTTTCAATAAAGGAATATAAGGCCGGAGTTCGTCGGCAAATTCGATAAGAATTCTTACAATTTCGCGTTTTTCGGCCAATTCCAGTTCTCTGATACTGTTGCGAAGTTCAAAAACCTCGATAGGTTCAATATAGGAAGTTTGGCCGGAAGCAGACTCGTCAATGATAACTCCGCTCAGTTTTCGTTTATTTGCCGAAAGGATTGGTATTACTGCATGTCCTTCGCGGATTGCAATTTCTGTTTCGGGTGATACCAGTTTGTCGAGTTTGGCCTGTGTTAATGCCTGTGCGATTTTTTTATCAATGGCATGGGTCATTCGCGACAGGCTTTTTCTTATTTCGAGTAATGCAGAGGATGCATTATCGCGGATATTGCCATCGTTATCGAGTATGCGGTTGATGCCGGAAATAATTCCTGGTTCAATAGTTCGACCTGCAATAAGTAAATGCAGATTAGGGAAATTCGAAAGCGCTGTTTCGCCTATAAACTTTACACTACCGGTATATGCTGAATAGGATGTGCGCAAAAACATCAGCGATTCGGCTGCCAGAAAAGTTCCCGGAATAAGTATGTGATTCAGGTCATCATCCAAA